>OJJV01000100.1_pt1 | contig 100173 bp, 97 predicted proteins | sample 1596391 | NCBI WGS metagenome assembly OJJV01 (sample SAMEA4350164, study PRJEB24818) | metagenome | biome: human; feature: gut; material: faeces | place: Denmark | collected 2013-09
AACAAATGTAACAGATACAAGTTATGATCCGTGGGGCATAACTCCAAATGGAAAAGGATATGCTAAAAATGTAACATATTATGGTGCTACACAAAGATTAGTAAGTAAAAGTAAAAGTGCTGGAGGCACTGGCCCTAGTTTAAAATGTAATGGTGAATTAAGTAAAATAACATCAAAGGTAGGATTAATAACAGCAGATGAACTAGCATTTGCAGGATATGCTATAGGAACAGGAAACACAACAACATATTTACAAGAAAATGCTACAGATACTTATTGGTGGTCTTTGTCACCTGACTACTTCTATGGCAACTACGCTAGCGTTTGGTTCGTTGGCGGCAGCTCTGGCTCCTTCTACAGCAGCTACGTGCTCAATGCCAACGGTGTCCGCCCTTCGATTTCTCTTAAGTCGACGACCAACGTAACTGGAGAAGGTACCAGTAGTTCCCCATTCATAATAAGTATGTAAACAGGGCAAAGAATTAAAAGGTCGAAATCATCAGTCGCTGATGTCCCGAGAAACCTTTCGAGGGACAAACTGACGGGCGAGAGAAAAAAAATAGTAAGTGGGTTTTGACGGCGAGTTTTCAACATTGGTGGTGATTATGAAAAAGAAATATATTTATTTGATAGGTATGCTTGTTGTTATATGTTTGGTTATCTTTGTTGTTTTATATAATAAGGGTGATAGTGTTAAGGTATATGATAAGTATAGTGCTAGGATAGGTATTATGTATGATGGTGATAGTTATTCTAGGAGTTTTGATTATGATGGGAGTGTTGGTAGGGTTATTTATGATGATGGAACTGTCTATATGGATAGTAAGGGAATGTATTATGCTTTAGATGGTGGTCATTATAGATATGATACAAATGTTAGTTATGTTAATTTAGGTGATATTGTTAGTAAGTTTAAGATAGATGAAAGTGGTGATGGGTATAGATGTGAAGCTAGTCCGGAGTTTTTGAAGAGTTTGTTTATTAAAGGCGAAGCTAATGATTGTTACTTAAGTGTGAGTGATGGTTATGTCACTGGCGTAAGTGTTAATTTTGATAAGGGAAATGTTTATATTTCTTTTAAAAGATTAGCAGATGATTTTAGTGTTAGCATGCTAGGGTATTTTGATGAGAAGTCAAGTGCTGTGCATGATAATATATTGGAAATTAAATAGGAGGATTTATGAAGAATAAGAAAGGATTTACATTAGTAGAGATAATTGCAGTTATAGCACTGATTGCAGTTATTGTTGGTATTTTTATTGTTAATTTGGTTGGTAAGAATGATCCTAAAGAGAATAATAAAGATACGGTTAAGCAGATACTTAGTGCAGCAGATGCTTATGTTAGTGCTAATAAGAGTGAGATCGAGAAGTTATATGAAGGATATAATTTTGTAGATATTACTATTGGTGATTTGAGGAGTAATGGACTACTTAGTGAAGATATTACTAATAAGGAAACTAGCGAAAAGTATAAAGATGATGAAGTTGTTCGTGTTACTTTAAATGGTGGTACTGGTGCTACAGAGTTTGAACTTAATCCACCAGATGAGACTAATACTTATTTAGTTGCTGATTCTATTTATTTAGCTTATGATGCTAGTGGTAGTAATTGGTGTACTGAAGAAAATGAGTTTAAGGGTTTAAATGGTAGTGATCCTAAGTATGGTAAGTTAGTTTTAACTGATTTAAATGATGCTAGTAAGTCTTATCCTTTAGTTAAGGGAGATAGTATTAAGGTTACTAGTTGTAATGTTGATGTTACTAAGGCTGGTAGTTATAGTGTTGTTTATACTTATACTTATAATGGTAAGAGTGTTAGTAAGACTAGAAATGTATATGTTGCTGCTAGTGAGACTGATGTTGATAGTTTTACTGCTTATTTAAATGAGAATGGTAATAAGATAGTTCTTGGGGCTAAGGATACTAAGGTTACATTAATTGTTACTTATAAGAATGGTACTAAGAAAGAATTTACTAGTCCTGTAGATAATATTACAGATTTTACAATGAAAGGTTTTGTTACTGAACCAATTGGTAGTAAAAGCGCAATAATTACTTATAATAAGACTAATAGTGATGGTTCTGTTCCTAGTCCGTTTACTTTAGATTATGTAGTTAGTGATAATTTGATTGATTTTATTAATAATGATTGTATACCTGAAACAGGTAAGAGTGATGAGTGTTATTACAAGGGTGAAGTTGAAAGTAATTATTTGAAGTTTAATGGTAATTCTTATGTATTTAGAATCTATCATAGAAAGGGTAATAGTATTAAGATAATTGCTAATGATCCTTATAGTTATAATAATAGAACTGATTTAGTTTATGGACAAGTTGGTGCTTGTAAGTATAGTGGATGCTGTAATGGTGGAAGATATTATTATCAAGGATTAGGTGGACATAATTTGAATGGTTCATTTAGTTATACTATGGATAATGTAGTTAATAGTTTCTATAGTGCGGTTAATCCTAGATATGTAGAGAATCAATATATTTCTGGCACTGTATTTGGTGGTGGATCACTTAATACTAAGGTTGCTCTTATGAGTAAGAATGATTATAGTAAAGTTGCTAATTGTAATGGTAATAATTGTTATAAAAGTTATTTAACTAATAATAGTAATACTGGTAAGAATTTCTGGTTAATTGAGATTACTGGATTTAATATGGATACTTCAAACTTTAACTATGGTACTCCGGAAGCTCATGTTTATAATAATTATGTTAATAGTAGTAGTTATGCAGTTGCTACTGGTGGATCATATAAATCATATGGTGGTGGTACTGATACAACTAGTGTTGTTACTGATACTAATAAAGTAAGACCAACATTACAACTTAAGAATGCTAAGATTATTGGTGGAAATGGAACTAGTAGTAATCCATTTATTGTAAAGTAGGTGAGATGATGGAGAATAAAAAGAATTATATTTTAATAGGTGTGCTTATTGTAGTTATTGTAGGTGCATTATTAGTTAAGTATTTTAGTGGTAAGACACATGAGAATTTACTTAATGGTGATACAGTTATTGGTCAAAGTTTAAGTAGTAAAGAACAAGCAGAGGTTGATAATTATTTAAAGGATGAACTTGTTAAGAATAAATATACTTTAGATAGAGCTAAGGTTTATGTTAATCCTTATAATGCGAATCCCCTTAGTGCAATGATTATCTTTTATACAGATAAGAGTCTGGAAGTTAGTGTAACTGTTAAGGGAAAGAATAATGATGATTTTACAATAAATTATGGTAAGAGTAATTATCATTATATTCCTGTTTATGGTTTATATTCAGATTATGAAAATACAGTAGTAGTTACGTTGGGTGATAAAACTACTAAAGAATTTAAAATTAAGATTGATAAAGTAGAAGTTCCTAGTGTTACTACCAAAAGTGGTAATGTTACTACTCCAGGTGATTTATATTTACTTACTAGTCCAATTAGTATGAATTCATTTGGGTTAGATGGCTATGGTAATGTTAGATGGATGCTTAATGATACTTATTATCATAATATTAAAGTGTTAGATAATGGACATTTACTTATTGGTATTGATACTGATAGTACTAGTGGTTTACCTACAGTTATTCGCGAAATTGACTATTTAGGAAGAATTTATAATGAATATACTATAGATAGTGGATATTTAAATGATTTCTTTGTTAAGAGTAATGGTAATATTATTGTTACTAGTAAGAATGCTGATAGAATTACAATATCTGATTTAGTACTTGAGATAGATAAGAATACTGGTAAGATAGTTAAACAAATAGATGTTTATAAGTTATTTGAAAGTATTGATAAGTCATTTACTGATGGTATTGAAAGAGATGATTACTTTTATAACTCTGGTATAGAGTATTATGAAGATACTGATACATTATTATTAACTTACTGGGGTGGAGAAATGGTTGTATCTATAGACTATAGTGATTCTAAGATTAATTGGATCTTTACTAATCCAGATAATTTACCTAGTACATTTGATAGTTATTTATTAAAGGGTGATGATGGTTTTGTTTATCCAAAAGCAATGCATCAAGCTAAACTTTCTGGTGATACTTTAAAGGTTTTAGATAATGGTTATAGTACTATTAAGAATGAGACTGATTTAAGTAATTTAAAGGGCTCATATTCTAGTGTTAATACTTATACTATTACTGACAAGAAAATAGCACTTACTAATAGTTATAATGATAATAAGAAGTATTTTAGTTATGCTTTAGGTGATTTAAAGACTGTTGGTAATGGAAAAGATATTATCTTATTTGGTAGAGAACTTGATGGAGTAGATTATAGTAAGGGTGGAAGTATTCATGAATATGGAAATTTATCTTCTGCACTATTAGAGGTTACTAATAATAAGGAGACTTTAAATCTTAGAATTAAGGGTGCTTATTATTCTGTTACTAAGGTTAATTTAAATGGTGATGTAAGTTTTGACTTTACTACTGTTAAAGGTTATACAACATTAGAAGCTAGTCCTAAAGAAGATATTACTAGTGATGTTATTAGTAAGATTGCTAGTGCTAGTGATGAGATTAGTTTAGACTTTGGTTATAGTGATAATATTGTTACTAATAATGCTTTATTTATGGATATAGATGAAGCCAAGATGATACTTATTAATGATAGTAGTGATGGTGCTGTTTATACTATTAAAGAGAAAGATAAGAGAAAGGTTGATAAGACTGTTATTGATTTAAAAGCTGGTAAGTATTACATTTTCATTGTTGAGAATGATATAGCATATAAAACTAATAAGTATATAGAGGTTAAATAGAGACTTAGGTCTCTTTTTAATTGGGGAAATTTGCAAATTAAATAATAAAATTTGCATAAAACGTGCAAAAAAATAATAATAATTGGTGAAAACGATTGATTTATTAGTAAAAAATACATATAATACATTTAGAGAGGAATGATACTATGCTTATAGAGTTTAGTGTTACAAATTTTTTATCTTTTAAGGATAAGAATACATTTAGTATGGTTGCTTCAAGTGATAAGGAACTTTTAAATAATGTTATGGAAGTTGGTGGAGAGAGGCTTTTAAGAACTACTGCTTTATACGGAGCTAATGCTTCTGGTAAGACTAATTTATTTAAAATAATTGCAATTGTTGGTTCAATAATTAAAGGGTCTAATTACAGAACTCCTAATATGGCAATGCCAATTAGTCCTTTTAAGTTAAGTGAAGATACCTCTGATAAACCTAGTGAGTTTGAAATAAAATTTATATACGATGGTATAAGATATGTTTATGCTTTTAGTGCTGATAATTTATATGTTTATGAAGAGAGCTTATATTATTATCCTAATGGTAGACCTACTAAGATATTTGAAAGAAAGAATACTAATGAATATTCTTTTAATGCTAGTGATGAGCGAATATTGAATGATATTAAGAGTAAGAATTCAGCAAATAAATTTTTTGTAGCTACAGCAACTAACTGGAATTATGATAAGACTAAACCAGCATTTGATTTCTTAACTGAGAAGTTAGGTGTTATTATGTCTTATGAACAAGTAAATAATTATTCTTATAATATGTATTCAAAAGATAAAGATAATAAGTTAAGAGATTTTGCACTTGGATTTTTAAAAAAAGCTGATTTTAATATTGATGATTATAAAGTTACTGAAGAGAAGATGACTGAAGATATTTTAAATAGAGTACCAGATTTAAAGTCTATTATTCCTTTAAATACACCTTTATTTAGGGTTAGTACTGTTCATGAGATTCATGGACATAAGTATGAGTTTGATATAAGTGAAGAGTCACTTGGTACACAGGTTATATTTTCTTTTATACCAGTGTTAAAAGATGTTTTAGATAATGGTAAGGTTCTTATTTATGATGAGTTTGATAAGAGTTTACATCCATTTATAGTAAAGTATTTGGTTGAGATATTTAATAATCCAGAAGTTAATAAAAATGGTGCTCAGTTAATATTTAATACACATGATACTAATTTACTTAATTTAGAAATATTACGTAGAGATCAGATTTGGTTTGCAGAAAAGAATCCGGATGATGGTTCTAGTGCAATATATCCTTTAGATGATTTCTCAGTAAGAAAACTTGAAAATGTAGAGAAAGGATATTTGTTAGGGAGGTATGGTGCAATTCCATTTTTAACTAATAATTTTGATTTATGAGTAGTGATAGGCAGAGAAATAGAAAAAACAGAATATCAAAAAGAGCAATATTAGTTTCTTATGAAGGTAAAAATAAAACAGAAGATATCTACTTAGGAAATTATAATGGAAGAGATAATAATTATGTGATTAGAAAAGTTCCTGGTAATGATACTGATCCAATTAGTTTAGTGGAGCATACTATAGCAAAAGTTAAAGAAGAATCTTTAGACTTAACTGGTGATGACAGAGCATTTTGTATGTTTGATACGGATGTTAAGCCAGAAAAAAATTCACAAATATGTGAAGCAATAAGATTAGCAAAGGAAAATAATATTATTCCTATAGTATCAGCACCTTGTGTAGAGGTTTGGTTTTTATTGCATTATCGTTATTCTACGGCGCAATATTCCAGTAATGATGAAGTAATAGAAGAATTAAAAAAACATTGTGCTGGTTATAATAAAAGTTATGATATTTATCCTTTGATTTGCAATAATACAAATAAAGCAATTGTTAATGCTAAAAGATTAGAAAAATTTCAATTAGAAAATGGAAGAATACTACAGACGGTTGAAACTAATCCTTATACGGAAGTTTATAAAATAATTGAAGAAATACAGAAGAATTAAATTGTATTTCTTCTTTTTTAATTATTAATAATTTGATATAATAATTTTATGAAAGTAGGGTAAAAGGATGGAAGAAATTATTAAAGATAAAAAGAAGATTAGAATTTATTTTTCTCTTTTAGTTACTGTAATATGTATTATTGGTGTATCATATGCATTTTTTCAATTATTTTTAAAATAAAGTGATAATAATACTCTTGTATCAAGGACTTGTTTTGATACTAGTTTAACTGAAAACACTGAAAAGATTGTTTTAGAGAATGCTTATCCAGTAGTTGATAGTGAAGGTTTAAAGGGAATACCATTTACTTTTACACTTAAAAATAATTGTAGTAGTTATATAAGACTATATATTACAATTGATAGTGAACATAGAGGTAATTTAGGAACAAAATATTTAGATGATAATTATATTAAGGTTAATATATCACCTAAAGGAACTACTGATGGACAGTCTATAGTACTAGGTAGTAAGAAGTTAACAGATTTAGATAATAATAGAAAAGGGTATATAATTGTTAATACAGGGTTACAAGCTAATGAAGAGAAGAGTTTTGATTTAAGACTTTGGATGGATGAAAATGTAACACTAGATCAAGGATTAGGTAAATCATGGGAGGGTAAGATAGTAGTTATTGGTGAAGCATCTGATGGAATGCCACTTAACGAAGCGATACTTGCTGATAATAAAGTAGTAGAGCCTTTAACAGTGCCTGGTAGTGAAGTTAGTGCATATACTTTGGATGACACAGAAAGTGAAACTTCATCTGTATCATCAGCATATCAAGCATATTATGTAACATATGGTACAGGGTGGACAGCAAATGGTACGAAGTTTGATTTAACCGGAACAGCAGTAACAAATAATACATATGCTAATTCATATTCAAGTTTAGTTGGTAAATATTTGACTAGTCAGAATTTATCAGATACAGGCTCAAGTACAGCAGGAGATATGCAGACTACAACTAATTTAGACAGTGTATATTATGTAGTAAGTGCTACATCAGATAGTTTTGTATATAAGAAATTAACTTCCAATAAAAATACAACAGAGGCAATTTTAGCAAGCGCTGAAGATGATTATGGAACTAGTTATTATTTTAGAGGTGCTATAAATAATAATTACGTACAGTTTGCAAATAAGTGTTGGAGAATAGTAAGAATAACTGGTGATGGTTCTATTAAACTTGTACTCCATAATGATAATATATCTAATGTTTCTAATCCTTGCTCTGCATCAAATAATAGTAAAACAGCAGCTTTTGCAAGGTATTCTGAAAATTCGTATAAAACTGCATTTAATTCAAGTTATGACGATAACGCATATATTGGTTTTATGTATGGAACAACTGGTGCAAGTGATTATGCAAGCACGCATGCAAATACAAATAAAAGTACAATCCTTACAAATTTAGAAACTTGGTATAAAAATAATTTAACTGAATATGAAAGTAAACTAGCAGATACAATATGGTGCAATGATAAAAGTATTTCTAGTGGTCATGGATATGGAACTGATCTTACAAATTATGACGTGCGTATCAGATTAGTTTCTACTAAAATACCAACGCTAAAATGTCTAGACGATAATAATGGAGGGAAGTTATCTAAATTTACTGTAAGTGATACAACAAATGGTAATGGAAATCTAACCTATAAAATAGGCTTATTAACTGCAGACGAAATAGCATTTTCTGGCTCTATTTATAATACTTATAATCGTTCTACGTATATATATGAGAATACAGGAACTACTGTATGGTGGTCATTATCTCCTAGTTATTTCGGTTCTAATACTTACTTATGGGCCATCAGTTCAGGAAAACTTTTCTATAGTTATGCTGGTTCCGTTATCGGTTTGAGACCATCAATTTCTCTTGCATCTAATGTTGAAGTAACTGGCTCTGGCACCTCAGAAGATCCTTACGTTGTAAAATAGGTGTATGTTTAGTCATACATCTTTTTTTATGGAATATATTTTTATTATGAAAAAGATAATATTACTTTTAATTATAGTTATTCCATTAAATGTTAAAGCAATTAGTGCTAGTTCTTATATTGTTATGGATAGTGATAATAATAGGGTTCTAGAAGGTAGTAATATTAATAAAAAAAGTTTAATAGCTTCTATTACTAAAATAATGACTAGTACGGTTGTTATTGAAACTTCTAATGTTAATAAAAATATTACGATAGGTGAAGAAGTTCTAAAAAGTTTTGGTAGTGGTATTTATGTAAGTGTTGGTGAAAAGATAAGTGTTTTAGATTTATTATATGGGCTTATGCTTAGAAGTGGTAATGACGCAGCAATCGCTCTTGCTTATCATGTTGCTGGATCAATGGAAGGCTTTGCTTTTCTAATGAATAATAAAGCAAAAGATTTAGGCATGAATAATACTAATTTTGTAAATAGTTCAGGACTAGAAGATGGAGATAATGCAAATATAAGTACAGTATATGATATGGCATTACTTTCTAGTTATGCAATTAATAACTCATTATATAAAAAAATAGTTGGTACAAAAGACATCACTGTTAAAACCGATTTAAAGACTTATGTTTGGCATAATAAAAATAAGTTATTATCAAGTTATAAATATTGTGTTGGTGGTAAAACGGGATTTACCGAAAGAGCTAGAAGAACCCTTGTTACTAATGCTAGTAAAGATGGAGTTAATCTAACAGTAGTTACATTTAATGATGGCAATGACTTTGGTGATCATAAAGATTTATATGAGAAGTATTTTGGTGTACTAAAAAAGTATGAACTTGTAAGTGAAGGTTATCTTGAAACCAAATACGATAATAGTTATGTAGATAAATCATTTAAAATGAGTTTAACTAAAGATGAATATAAACGTATCAAAAAAGAAATAAGTTATTATGATAACAGTGCTTCTAAAGTAATTGGTAAAATTAGTGTTAGTTTAGATGGTAAAGAGTATTTTAGTGAAGACATTTATATTAAAGATAAACCTCAAAAAGAAGAAGTTAAACTTAACTTCTGGCAAAGACTTATTAAAAGGTTAAAAGAATTATGGTAAACATTATTTGGGGAATATTTATAATTGTTGGTATAATCTATAGTTTTATTAATAAAGACTTTTGCACCATCAATAATGAGGTTTTATTAAGTGGTAAAAGTGCTTTAGATTTAATTATCTCTATGTTACCACTTCTAGTAATTTGGATGGGACTTATGAAAATAGCTGAAGAAGCAGGTATTATTTCCTGGATATCCAAAATAATGACGCCAATTTTAAAAAAAATATTTCCTAGCGTTCCAGATGGTGATGAATCACTTGGTTTTATTGCAAGTAACATAGCTGCAAATATGGCTGGCTTAGGAAGCGCTGCAACTCCATTTGGTCTAAAAGCTATGGAAAGCCTTCAAAAATTAAATAAAGATAAAAAAACTGCCAGTGAAGCCATGATAACCTTTTTAGTATTAAACACTAGTGGAGTAACTATTGTGCCAACAACCATAATATCATTAAGACTCTTCTATGGAAGTATTAATCCATCAGTAGTATTACCATACTGCATCATTGCTACTACATGCTCTACAATTGTCGGGCTTACTCTAGACTACATCATAAGGAGAAAACATGGAAACCATTAGTCTTATCATTATACCACTTATCGTCTTATCAATAATAATAACAGCATTTATAAAACATGTTAATATCTATGATAAATTTATTGATGGTGCTAAAGAAGGCCTTATCATGACTTTTAAAATAGCTCCTAATATTTTTGCAATGATCTTTGCTGTTAATATCTTTATTAAAAGCGGCTTCATAAGTGACGCCTTATCTTTTTTAAGCCCAGTTCTAACTAAAATGGGACTAACTAGTGAAATTCTTCCTATGTGTTTTTTAAGAAGCATCAGTGGCACATCTACCTTGGGAATAATGGCAAACATATTTGAAAAATATGGCCCAGACAGTATAATGGGTTATCTAGCTAGTATTATTCAAGGCTCCAGTGATACAACCCTATACGTTATCGCTCTATACTTTGGAAGTGTTGGCATTACTAAAAGTAGATATGCTCTAAAAGCTGGTCTATTTGCTGATCTAATTGGTATTATCGCATCATTTATTTTAGTATATTTATTCTTTGGTTTATGATAAAATAACTATAGGTGATGTATATGGAACGTTTACAAAAAGTTATTGCTGCTTCTGGTTATACTTCAAGAAGAAAGGCTGAAGAGTTAATTAAAGCTGGAAAGGTTTATGTTAATGGTAAGATTGTTACAGAACTTGGTACTAAAGTTAGTGGTAATGATGATATTGTTGTTAACGGAGTGCATTTAGAAAAAGAGGAGTATGTTTACTTTTTGCTTAATAAACCTAGAAGTGTTATTTGCTCAGTTAGTGATGAGCATAATAGGGTAACTGTAACTGATTTAATTAGTACTAATAAGAGAATTTATCCAGTAGGTAGACTTGATTATGATACAACTGGTTTAATTATTTTAACTAATGATGGGGAACTTGCTAATATTTTAATGCATCCTAGTAATGGTGTACCTAAAAAGTATGTAGCTAAGTTAAATAAGTGTTTCGCGATTAATGATTTAAAGACTTTAGAAAAGGGTGTTATGGTTGATGGTGTAATGTGCAAACCTACTAGAGTTAAGATTAAGAAGAATGATTCTGATAAAGATTATTCGATTGTTGAGATTACTATAACTGAAGGACGTAATCATATTGTTAAAAGGGTATTTAAAGAGTTAGGATATTTAGTTGATAAGTTATCTAGAGTTTCTTATGGATTTTTAGATGTGTCTAAGATGAAGAGTGGGGATTATAGAGAGTTATCTATTAAAGAAGTGAAGAAGCTTTATGATTACAAGTATTAAGATAGATAGATTAAGTTATGATGGTAAAGGTATAGGCTACATTGATGGTAAGGTAGCCTTTGTTTGTGGTGCATTACCTGGAGAAGAGGTAAGTGTAAAAGTTATTAGTGATAAGAAAAGTTATTATGAGTGTGAACTAGTAAATGTAATAACTAGAAGTGATAAAAGGGTAGAAAGTGCTTGTCCTTATTTTAATGAATGCGGAGGATGCACTTATATGCATGTAAGTCATAGTGATGAGAGTGAGATGAAGGCTAGTGCTTTAGAGGATATTCTAAAGAGAAAAGCAGGATTAGAAGTAGATGTAAAAAAAGTAATGTCTGATAAGGATGTTTGTTATAGAAATAAGTTAAGTTTAAAAGTAAAGAACTATGAGTTTGGTTTTTACAGGGAAGAGACACATGAGTTTGTAAAGATAGATGATTGTTTACTTGCTGGTAATGCGATTAGAAGTGTACTTAAGTTAAAAGATTGTTTGAGATTTAGAGAAGGTAATATTTTAATTCGTTCTAATTTTAATGGTGAAGTTATTATTAAGATAGATACTAGTGATGAAGCTAAGATAGATATTCTTAAAATAAAAGAGGGTGTTAAGTTAGTTGGTATTATTCTTAATGATAGAGTTATTTATGGAGAAGATTTCTTTATTGAAAGAGTTCATAATTATTTTTATAAAGTTAATGTTAATTCTTTCTTTCAAGTTAATTTAGATATATTAGGTAAGGTTATAGATATTTTAAGAGAAAATAGTTATGGGGTGGTTGCAGATCTTTATTGTGGTGTTGGTACTTTAGGAATACCGCTTAAGAAAGATAAACTATATGGTATTGAGATTGTTAAAGAGGCCGTAATAGATGCAATTTATAATGCTAAGATTAATAAACAAGATAATAAGTATATGCTTGGTAGTGCTGAAGTAATAAGTAAGATTAATGATAAAATAGATACTATTATAATTGATCCTCCTAGAGCGGGACTTAATAAAAAGACACTTGATTTTTTAATTAATTATAAAAGTATAAATTTAATTTATATGTCATGTAATCCTTTTACACTTGCGAGAGATTTAAGTATTTTAAAAGATATTTATGAAGTTAATGATGTTTATTACTTAGATATGTTTCCTAAGACAAAGCATATGGAATGTTTATGTGTGTTAAAGCTTAAATAAATTATGTGTATTTTTTTAGTAAAAATATTTTAATTAAGATATTAATGTCTTGTATTTATATGATTTTGCTGCTATAGAAGGTAAGGAATGAAGAATTTCAAAAAAATTGTTTTAACTATCATGTTAGGTGTATTAGTACTTTTACCATCAGCTGTATATGCTAAAACAGAGGTTAAAACTAATGAAGAACTAAAGGCTGCTACTAAAAATGGTGGAGATATAGTGCTTCAAAATGATATTGTTTTGACAGATGATATAACAGTTAAAGGTCAAAATATTAGTATCGACTTAAACGGAAATACGATTACTTTAAAAGCATACATTGATGTGTTTGAAGGAAGCCTTGAATTTAAGGGTAACGGTTTAATTAAAGATGATCGTGAAGATACTAATGCTACTATTTATGTTTATGGTTCTGCTGATAGTAAGGCTGTAGCATTTGCAACTTTAACTGTTGGAAAAGATGTTAAAATTGAAACTAAGCGTTATGGTATTACTGTTTGGCCTTGTGAAGTAAACAAGAAGGCAGTACCTACTTATGGAACTGTTGTTAATTTTAATGGTACAATAATTAGTACTAATAAGAATGCTGGTGCTATAACAATTAACGGTAATATTCAAAATAATGGTAAGTTAGAGAATGCTCCAATTATTAATATCGGTAAAACTGCTGTTATTAAATCTAGTGCTGATACAGCAATGTATGCTGCTGGTATAGGAAGTTGGAATATTGATGGTGGCGAGTTTGAAGGTAATAGTGTTATAGGTATTAAAAGTGGTAAATTAGTAATTAATGATGGTGTATTTACTGCTGTAGGTGATCCTAAGACTGGAGAACTTTATGGTAATGGTATTATTTCAACTGGTAGTGCTATTCAAATTGAGAATAATGCTGGTTATGCTGGTAACATGGAAATTGTTATTAATGGTGGTACATTTAATAGCAATAAAGGTTTAAGTATTTATCATTATCCACCAACTGATAAACAAGAAAATGCTTTAAAATCACTTGTTATTAATGGTGGAATCTTTAATGCAAAATTTAAATTATTAGATAACGATAATGTTACTATTGAGTATGGAAAGTTTGCAAATGAAATTGTTGGATATTTAAAAAATGGTTATATTCAAAGTAAAACCGATGGAGTATACTCAGTAAGTAATATTATTGGTAGTGGCGCTGGTTTATTAATTAATGGTAAAGTTAATACAGATTATGTTAAACCTGGTGAAGAAGTAACTATTAGTACTATGGGTTCATTTGAATTAGATAGCGTAGAAGTTACTACATCTGATAATCAAAAGATTACTGTTAAAGATAATAAGTTTGTAATGCCTAATAAACTTGTTAGGGTAAATGCTAAAACTACTCAGTTATATGATATTTTATTTGAACAAAATGAAAATATTGAAATGACATTTACTACTGGTGGTAAAGAGGCTAAATCAGTAAAGGCTGGAGCAGAAGTTAAATTTAACTATACTCCTAAGGCTGGTTATATCGTTAAAAAGATTTCTTTAGTTAATTTAGATACTAATAAAGAAATTGAAGTTAAAGATAATACATTTACAATGCCTGGAGCATCAGTTCAAATGAAGGTTACATTAGAAAAGGTAGCAAGTATTATTGAAACTTCTAAACCTATTGAAGTAGCTGGTGGTGTCGATAAAACTGTTGCTGAAGATTTATCTAAGGTTAAAGTAGATAATTCTAAGACTGGTCTTGCAGAGTCTGTAGATCTTTCTAAATTAGAAGGTGTTACTGAAAATGATAATATCGAAGTTACTATTAAAACATCTTTAACTAGTTATGATAAAGTGAAGAATGTTCTAGTATATGATATTAAACCTTATTATAGTGTTAATGGTACTGAAAAAGGAATTATTTCTAATGATGCTTTAACTAAAGCAGTAAAGATTGAATTACCTGTACCAAGTAATGTTACTGAAACTCATGTAAAAGTTACTCATAAATCTGGTGATAAAGTTATTGATACTAAGAGTTATGAAATTAAAACTAGAGGTGAAGATAAATATATCGTATTAGAAACAAATAGTTTTTCAACATTTGAATTAAGTTTCTATACACCTGTATCTGTTGAAAACCCTAAAACTGGTGATAATATAATGGCTTATGTAATTACATTAGCTGGTTCTGTATTAATCATTGGTGGTGCTGTTGTAGTATTAAAAAAACGTTTTAATCATTAATATGAGTAAAAATAAGGTAAAGTAAAGAGGCAAGAAATTGTCTCTTTTTTTATAAATAGAATTGTCGTAAAAAGTACCTTGAAAATATTAGCAAGGATTTGTATAATTAATGATAGAAAGTAGATGTTAAAAAATGGAACAAGAAGAAATAAAAAAGAAACAAAAAAGAGTAATGATTTATATAATGATTATTTCACTTATATGCGTTGTAGGTGTATCATATGCATTCTTTACTGCTGGAATGAGTTCTGAAACAAGCACTACAGTAAGAGCTGATGCCGGAACAATGAAAATAACTTATGATGGAGGAAAAGATATAAATCTAGCTGGAATATATCCTAAAGATGATGTATGGGCTACAAAAACTATAACAGTAACTGGTAATAATACAACAGATGCTGAAATGTACTATAAACTAACTTTAGTAGTTGACTCAAATACATTTAAAGCAGATGATCCATTACAATATGAACTAGTAAGTACTAATACTAGTACAAATGGAGAAATAATACCAAATATATCAAAAACTGATATTACTGGTACATCTATTGAATTAGGTAGTGGACACTTTGTAAAAGCAAATAATGCTAAACACACTTATCTATTAAAGATATATTATCCTAGAAAGGCAACTAGTCAAAACGCAAATCAAGGAGCAGCATTTAGTGCTCATGTAGAGATAACAAGTGCTAAAGCACCTACTGCACCTACTGTTAGTAATTTAGCTAAAGCAATACTAGCAAATAATGAAGTAAAAGCTCCAATAACTACACCAGGAAAAGAAATAAATGCTTATACAAAAGATGATATAACTGATACAGCAATGAAAAGCGTATCTTCAACAGTTCAAGCATATTATATAACTTATGGCACTGGATACGAAGCAAATGGTACTAAGTTTAATTTAACTGGAGCAGCAGTAACAAGCGATACATATGCTAATTCATATTCTAGTTTAGTTGGTAAATATTTACCATATGATTCTTTAGATAGTGCTGGTTCAAACACTGCAGGAACTATGACGACAACCACTGACTTAAATTATGTTGTTTATGTAGTAGGTGCTACACAAGATAGTTATGCATTTAAGATAATAGCTTGTAATAAAAATACTACTGAGGCACTTCTAGCAAGTACAGAAGACGATTATGGTACATCTTACTACTTTAGAGGTGCAGTTAAAAATAACTATGTAGAATTTGCTAATAAGTGCTGGAGAATAGTAAGAGTTGGTGGAGATGGTTCAGTTAAACTTATCTTACATAATGATAATAAAGCAGGAGTTGCTAATCCTTGCGATGCTGCAAATAATAGTGATAGTGCAGCATTTGCAAGATACTCTGGTACTACATATACAAGTAAATTTAATGAAAAAGCAGATGATAATGCTTATGTAGGATTTAAGTATGGAACACCAGGTTCTAGTACATATGAAGTTACACATGCAAATACAAATAATAGTACAATACTAACTAATTTAGAAACCTGGTATAATGATAATCTAAGTACATATGAAAAAGTAATAGCTGATACTGAATGGTGCAATGATAAAACAAATGTAACAGATACAACATACGATCCATTGAGGCTGAGCCCAAATGGTTTAGGATATGGTACAAATGTAACATATTATGGTGCCACACAAAGATTAGTAAGTAAAAGTGATAGTGCTGGAGGCACTGGTCCTAGTTTAAAATGTACTGGAGAACTAAGTAAAATAAATTCAAAAGTAGGCTTAATAACAGCAGATGAACTAGCATTTGCAGGATATGTTTATAAGCAAATTAATCTTACAACATATTTAGATGAAAATGCTACAGATACTTATTGGTGGTCTTTGTCTCCTAGCGCCTTCAATGGCAGCAACGCTAGCGTTTGGCACGTTAACGGCAGCAGTGGCCGCTTGTACAACGGCTACGTGGACGGCGCCGGCGGGCTTCGTCCTTCGATTTCTCTTAAGTCGGCGACCAACGTAACCGGAGAAGGAACCAGTAGTTCACCATTTGTAGTAAAAATTTAAGTTAGAACTGATAGAAATGACAATGTATAAGTTGGTGGTTTCTATTAGTTTTTTTTTATTGTTGATGAGTGGTGATTATGATAGAATGTATTTAGGAAAGGATACTTTATGAAAAGGTTATTATGTTTGTTTGTGGTACTTGTTTTGGTTGTTGGATGTTCTAAGGATGAGGTTGATGATGGTGCTATTTTAAGTGTGTCTAAGGATGGAGAGGCAGTAGTGCAGGAGTTTAATAAATATCTTGAGATGGAAGGGCAAGATATTTATATGGAGACTAATTTAAAGGATGTTTATTATAGGTCTAATGGTAAGAAATATACTTTAAAAGAGTTTGTTAAGAGTGATGGAGAGTTTAGTGAGATTACAAGTCTTCTTGGTGAGGGGATTAGTTATGATGATGGGGGATCTATGTTATATTCGTCTGATGAGTATGATTTAAGTGTGTTAGTATGTGGTACTCTTGATGGAAATAAAGATATTTATGTAGGGGATTATACTATGTATTATGATAATACGATGTGTAAGTAGACTTTTAATGAGTCTTTTTCTTTTGAAATCAGTTATGGTGTGTTATAATTTTGGATGAGGAGTGAGATAATGCAGTATAAAGTTATAAAGGATGCTAATAGAATAGTTAGAAATTGTCCTTATGTAGTAAATGAACCATATAAAAATAAGAAACGCTGGAGTGAAGTTTTTGGTAATAATCATCCAATTTGTTTAGAACTTGGAATGGGTAGAGGCGACTTTATTATTGATATGGCAATGAATTATCCTAATATTAATTTTATTGGGTTAGAGGTAGTAGATTCTCAGATGGTTAATGCGGTTAATAAGTTAGAGGGAAAGAAACTTAATAATTTAAAGTTAATTAATGCGGATGCAAAAGAGATAGATAATATATTTGGGAAAGAAATTGATACTATTTATTTAACGTTTTGTGACCCATGGCCTAAGAAGGGTGATGAGAAGAGAAGATTTACACATCCTATCTTTTTAAGGTTATATGATAAGATTTTTAAGAAGCATAAGCATGTTATTCTAAAGACGGATAATAAGGGTTTCTTTGCTTATTCTTTAGAGACTCTTAGTCAGTATTGGTATTCTTTTAATAGGGTTAGTTTAGATTTACATCATGATGAGAAACCTATTGAGAATGTTATGACTAATTATGAGAAACAGTATTTTAAAGAGGGCAGACCTATTTATTATGTAGATGCTAAGTATGAAGATTAAAGAGCCTAAGTTAAGAAAAGAGTTATATAAGGAAATGCCAGAAGGCATGGAGTTTAGTGATACTTATTTTGAAGAGTTTCCATTTGGTGAAGTAAAAGATGCTACTTTTGATGGTTGTGTATTTAATAGAATTGATTTTAGTAATGTTAATTTAGAAGATGTATCACTTACTGATTGCAGGTTTGATAACTGCGATTTATCTAATAAGTGTTTTGATAAGATGTTTATTACTAGATGTGAGTTTATAAATTCTAAGATGGTTGGAACTAGTTTTATTGGAGCAGTATTAAAAGATGTAAAGTTTTCTTTGGTGAAGGGTGATTATATTAATTTTAGTGGTGCTCGGTTAAGTAATGTTTTATTTGAAGAGGCTAATTTAAGTTATAGTTATTTTAGTGAAAGCGTGATGAAGAATGTTTATTTTGATAAAGCTAATTTAACTAATGTGATGTTTTATAAGGTAAGTCACGATGATTTAGATTTATCAAATAGTACTCTTAATGGGATTATAATTGATGCAGCATTTTTAAAAGGAATTATTATAAATACTTTTCAAGCGGCAGATTTAATTAGTTTTTTTGGAGTAAGTGTAAGAGGTGGGTATGGAGATAGTTAAGTTTAAGAAGTTAAAAGGTAATTTGTACGAGATAGTTCTTGATAATGGACTATCGTTTAAGCTTTATGATGATGTTATTGTTAAGTATAATTTGCTTGTTAATAAGAGATTTGATGATAAGTTTTTTATGGAGGTAACTAGTTATAATGATTCACTAGATGCTTATTATGCGTGTATTAAGTATTTGAATACTAAGATGCGTAGTGAAGTAGAACTTAGGAAGTATTTAGATAAGAAGGGTATAAGTAAAGAAGTTTGTGATAAGACAATTGATAGACTAAAAAAGAGTGGTTATCTAAATAGGGAGTTATATATTAAGAGTTATATTGCAGATGCTTTTAATTTTAGTAATAATGGACCAGTTAAGATAATGAAGAGTTTAAATGCTTTAGGTTTTAGTGATGAGGAGGTTAAGCCTTTTCTGGATTTAGATTTTGATAGTAAGGCGATCAAACTTATTGATAAGAAACTCAAGAGTAATAAACTTAGTGCTAGTAATTTTAGGATGCATACTAGTAATTATTTAGTTAATTTAGGTTATCCTAAAGAGGTGTTTAGTGAGTATTTAATGGATGTTCATGTTAGTGATGATGGTAATTTAGAGAAAGATTATAATATGTTAATGAGAAAGTATTCTAAGAAGTATTCTGGAGATAAACTTAAATATTTTATTAAGGGTAAGCTTTATCAGAAGGGTTATAGTTTAGAAAAGATTGGAGAGGTAATAGATGAGTAAGGAAGAAAAGAAGAAATTATTTAGAAAGTTTGAAAATGATAAGGAAGCGTCATTTATTTATTTTAAGGCACATCGAATTTATTTATTATGCTTTATTGGGGTGGTATATTCAATTATTGCGACTATATTTGATATAGTTAAAGATGTTAAGTATTATGCTTATTTAATGGATGCTTTTTTGTTTATATTTTGTATAATATTTGGGATTAAGATGAGTAAGTTTAAGAAGAATGAGTTTAATAAGTATTTAAAAAAACACATTAGTAATGAGAACTAATGCGTTTTTTTCTGCATCATAGAAACTTCTTTCTGCATCATTTTAGGTAGTATGATGCAGAACAACTATTTTATTTTGTTATAGATTTCTTCAACATCTATTAGGTCTTGATGTTTTTTATATGCAGGTATTAGATGTAAATGATAATGTTTTACTTCTTGGGTAAGACCATAGTTTACGACTAAGACTAAGCCATCAGGATTAAGTGCATTATATAGTTTTTCTTTAATTATTTTGGCAGCATCATTAATATGACTTAGAGTAACATTATCCATTTCAGTAAAGTCAGTAACATGTTTTTTGGGTATTATTAGAATATGACCATTGCTTGTTGGATTAATATCCATTATTGCTTTTACATGTTCGTTTTCGTATATAGTTTTTGATGGAATCTCGCCACTTGTTATTTTACAAAATAAACAATCCATTATTAATCACCTATAAATAATATAACATAAAGATGAATATTTTAATATATTTTATTGATTAAATAAATTATTAAATGGTATAATTAAGTTATTGTAGGAGGCTTTTATGAAGAAGTTATTGTTATTTGTGATGATGTTATTTTTAGTGTGTGGGTGCTCTAAGAATAGTGATGAACTTGTTATGGTTACTGAGGCAGGCTTTGCGCCTTATGAGTATTATAGGGATGGAGAGATAGTTGGAGTAGATGTTGATATTGCTAAAGAGATAGCGAAAGAGTTAGGTAAAAAACTCGTTATTAAAGATATAGCATTTGATTCAATTGTTAATGAAGTTAAGACTGGTAAGGCTGATTTTGGTGCTGCTGGGATTAGTTATAGTCCTGAAAGAGCAGAGAATGTTGATTTTTCAAATGATTATTCAGTTTCTGTTAGAGAAAATACTTATAAGAGTGTTAGTGAGATTATGAGTAAAAGAATTGCGGTACAGTTAGGTAGTATAGGTGATACTTATGTAAGTGAGCATTTTAAGGATGCTAGTGTTGTAAGACAGAAGAAGTATTTAGCAGCTGCTGAAGATTTAAAGGCTAGTAAAGTTGATGCTATTGTGATGGATGAACTACCTGCTAAACAAATTATTTTAAATAATACTGGTTTAGTAATTCTTGATGAAGAGATAACTAGTGATAGTTATGGGATGATTGTTAAGAAGGGTAATAAGGAGTTACTTGATACTATTAATAAAGTTATAGATAGACTTAAGAGTGAAGGCAAAATAGATGAGTTTGTTCTTAACCATACGGAGGAATAATGGATAAGATAAGTGATAATTTGTATAAGACTTTTGTTTATGATGATAGGTATAAGTATATTTTAGAGGGGCTTGGAAATACGTTAATTATTGCTTTTTTTGCAGTTATTATAGGAGTTATTTTAGGTATTATTGTATCTCTTGTTAGAAATAATTATGAAGTTAATGGTAAGGGTAAGATTAGTAATTTTATTGCAAATAGTTATGTAACGATTATAAGAGGAACACCAGTTATTCTACAGTTAATGATTATTTATTATGTTATTTTTAAAAGTAGTGATGTTAATATTTTGATTGTTGGGATTCTTGCTTTTGGGATTAATTCTGGAGCATATGTATCAGAGATTATTAGATCGGGGATTAATGCGATTGATAAGGGTCAGTTAGAGGCAGGACTTGCTTTAGGACTAAGTTATGCAAAAGTTATGAGACTTGTTATTATGCCACAAGCTATAAAAAATATTCTTCCAGCACTAGGTAATGAGTTTATTACGCTTTTAAAGGAAACTAGTGTAGGAGCTTATATTGGTATTTTAGAACTTACTAAGGCTAGTGATATTATTGCATCAAGAACGTATGATTATTTCTTTCCACTTATTGTAATAGCACTTATTTATTTAGCGCTTACTTATTTTTTAAGCAAGCTGGTAAACTTATTAGAAAGGAAGATAGGTAATGCTAGAAGTTAAGAATATTGTAAAAAGTTTTGGAAGGAATAAGGTTTTAAATAAGATATCTTTTAAGGTTAATAAGGGTGATATTGTTTCAGTTATTGGACCATCTGGTTCAGGGAAAAGTACACTTTTAAGATGTATTAATCATTTAGAGGAGCCAAACTCTGGGAAGATAATATTTAATGGAGAAGAAGTTACTAAGAGGAATATTACTAAGGTTAGAGAAAAGATTGGTATGGTGTTTCAGCAATTTAATTTGTTTCCAAATATGACTGTTTTAGAGAATTTGTGCTTAGCGCCAGTTACTTTAGGAAAGTTAAGTAAAGAAGAAGCAAAGATTAAAGCGATTGATTTACTTGGTAATATTCATTTATTGGATAAAAAGGATTCTTATCCAGATAGTTTATCTGGTGGACAAAAACAGAGAGTAGCTATTGCAAGAACACTGATGATGGAACCTGATATTATTTTGTTTGATGAACCAACAAGTGCATTAGATCCTGAGATGGTTACTGAGGTACTAAATATGATTAGTGAGCTTGCTGGTAGTGGCATTACGATGATTATAGTTTCTCACGAGATGAACTTTATTAAGAATTGCGCAAGTAGAGTTTTATTTTTAGAAAATGGTACGATAGAATTTGATGGAACAGTAAGTGAAGCATTTGATAAAAAGGAAAATAAAAGACTAAATGATTTTTTAAGTAGTATAATGCATTAATTAAATTGAAAAGTTAGAATTTAATTGTTATAATAGTTATAGAATAGAAAGGAATAGAAAATAATGAATGCAATTAATGTTAAAAGTGAAATAGGACCACTTAAAAAAGTCTTACTTCATAGGCCAGGAAATGAACTTTTAAATTTAACGCCTGACTCACTTCAAAGACTTCTTTTTGATGACATTCCCTTTTTGCCGGAAGCTCAAAGAGAACATGATGAGTTTGCTCATATATTAAAAGCAAATGGAGTTGAAGTTGTATATTTAGAGGATTTAATGGCTGATGTTTTAAATATTAGTGAAGAAATCTCAGATAAGTTTATAAGACAGTTTATTTATGAGGCGGGTATTAGAACTCCTAAGTATAAGACATTAGTATTTGAATATTTAAAGAGTTTTAAGGATAAGAAGGAGTTAGTTCTTAAGACTATGGCGGGAATAAGCATTGGAGAGATATCTCGTGCTAAGAGAGAGGTTGAAAAAAGTCTAGTGGACTTTGTAAGTGAGGAGTCAGAATTCTTAGCGGATCCTATTCCAAACCTTTATTTTACTAGAGATCCATTTGCTAGTGCTGGTAATGGGGCTATATTAAATAAGATGTACTCTGTAACAAGAAATAGAGAAACTATTTATGCGGAATATATTTTTGAATATCATCCTGATTTTGCTGGTAAGGTTAATAAGTTATATGATAGATATTTACCATACCATATTGAAGGAGGAGATGTGTTAAATATTAATAATCATATTTTAGCAGTTGGTATTTCTCAAAGAACTGAAGCTGCTGCTATTGATGAGCTTGCTAAGAATTGTTTTAAGAATCCAGAGTGTAATATTGATACAATTTTAGCATTTAAGATACCAGAGTCTAGAGCTTTTATGCATTTAGATACAGTATTTACTCAAATTGATTATGATAAGTTTACATATCATCCAGGTATTATGGACACATTAGAGGTTTATGAAATTACTGAAGGTGATATACCAGATAGTGATGAAGATCTAAATGTTGTAAAAGTTACTGGTTCTTTAGAAGAAATTTTAGAGAAGTATCTAAAGAGAAAAATAGAACTTATTCCATGTGCAGGTGGTGAGAGAGTATCTAGTGAAAGAGAGCAGTGGAATGATGGAACTAACACATTAGCAATTGCTCCTGGTGTTGTAGTAGTTTATGATAGAAATAATATTACTAACAATATTTTAAGAGAACATGGTATTAAGGTTCTTGAGATGAGTAGTGCAGAACTTTCTCGTGGTAGAGGTGGCCCTAGATGTATGAGCATGCCACTATATAGAGAGGATATATAATGAATTTAACTGGAAGAAATTTTTTGACTCTTTTGGATTATACACCAGAAGAGATTAGATATTTATTAGATTTATCTAAGGATTTAAAGAATAAGAAGAAAAATGGGATAAGTCATAGATATTTAGAAGGTAAGAATATTGTCTTATTATTTGAGAAGACTTCAACTAGAACTAGATGTGCTTTTGAGGTGGCTGGTTTAGATTTAGGTATGGGTGTAACATATTTAGATCCAGGGGCGTCTCAGATGGGTAAGAAAGAGAGCATTGCTGATACTGCTAAGGTATTAGGTAGAATGTACGATGGTATTGAGTATCGTGGTTTTTCACAAAAGATAGTTGAAGAACTTGCCAATAATGCTGGCGTTCCAGTATGGAATGGGCTTACTACAGAGTATCATCCAACACAGATGCTTGCAGATGTTCTTACTGTAGAAGAAAACTTTGGTCATTTAGATGGCATTAAGTTAGTATTTATGGGAGATGCTAGAAATAATGTAGCAAACTCACTTATGGTAGTATGTGCGAAGATGGGAATGCATTTTGTAGCTTGTGCTCCTAGACATTTATGGCCGGAAGAAGAATTAATAAATAGATGTAAAGTTATTGCTAGTGAAACTGGGGCAGTACTTGAATTTGAAGAAGATGTTATGACTGCTACTAAGGATGCTGATGTAATATATACTGATGTATGGGTATCTATGGGTGAAGATGCTAGTGTATGGGAAGAGAGAATTAAGTTACTTTCACCATATCAAGTTAATAAGATGGTAATGGAAAATGCAAATTCTAATGCAATATTCTTACACTGCTTACCTTCATTTCATGATTTAAATACAACAATAGGTAAAGAGATTTTTGAAAAATATGGATTAAAAGAGATGGAAGTTACTGATGAGGTATTCTCTTCTAGTCAGTCAAAAGTGTTTGATGAAGCTGAAAATAGACTTCATACAATTAAAGCTGTAGTTTGTGCTACAATGAAAAAATAGGTTATAAGCATAAGTGCTTAATAACAGTCTTTTGCCATAGAAGACTATATATAGTCAGTAAGGAGGAAATGTAAATGGCTAAAAAACGCGCAAAGTCAATGCTATCTTCATATTCAATAATTATGCTTTTAATTATTGGGCTAGGTATATTATCACATTTATTACCTAATGCTACATTTGTTGGTGAAGAAATCGTTAATGGTAGTGGTACTGTTGGAGCTACTTTATCACAAATATTAAAAGCACCTATTTTAGGGTTTGAAAATGCTGTTGATGTTGCAATATTCATAATGATACTTGGAGGTTTCTTAAAGGTTATAGATAAGACTAAGGCTTTAGAAACTGGTATTAAGGTTTTGGTACAAAAATTAAAGGGAAAAGAGTTATGGCTTATTCCAATATTAATGTTTATCTTCTCAGTATGTGGTACTACATATGGTATGTTAGAAGAAACTGTAGGATTTTATGTGTTACTTGCTGCAACAATGTTTGCTGCTGGTATGGATCCACTTGTTGGTAGTGCAGTAATTCTTTTAGGAGCTGGTTCTGGAGTTTTAGGCTCTACAATCAATCCATTTGCTACTGGAGTAGCATTAAGTGCACTTCCTGAAGGTGTATCTGCAAATCATGGTTTAGTAATATTTATTGCTGTTGTATTATGGCTAACAACTTATGCAATATGTACTGCTTTTGTACTTGCATATGCAAGGAAGGTTAAGAATGATAAGGGTTCAACGATTCTATCATTAAGAGAACAACAAAAGGCTGAAAAAGCATTTAGTAAGTTTGCTAGTGATTCTAAGGCTGAGGCTAAACTTACTGGTAAACAAAAAGCAACTTTATGTTTATTTGCTTTAACGTTTATAATAATGATTATTGGATTTATCCCATGGGGAAGTTTCAATATTACATTCTTTAATGGATTTACTGGATGGCTTACTGGTGAAGCATTAGGAGACTGGTGGTTCTATGAATCAGCTTTATGGTTCTTTATTATGAGTGTAATTATATCTGTTGTAAACGGGTATGGAGAAAAGGATTTTGTTGATACATTTGTAGATGGTGCTGATGATATGATTGGTGTTATCTTAGTAATAGCAGTTGCTAGAGGTGCAAGTGTACTTATGGGACAAACTTATTTAGATAATTATATTATTTATAATGCTAGTAATTTCTTAGCTAAGTTACCTGAATTATTATTTGTACCACTTAACTATATTTTACATATAGTATTATCAATTTTAGTTCCATCTTCATCAGGAATTGCAACATTATCTACACCTATTATTGCACCTGTAGCTGCTAATTTAGGTTATAGTACTGAAGTTGCTATTATGACGATGGTTTCTGCTAATGGTGTGGTTAACTTAATTTCACCAACATGTGGAGCTATTATGGGTGGTTTAGCACTTGCTAAAGTAGAGTATTCTACATGGTTCAGGTTTGCTTTAAAGATAGTAATTACTATTGCTATAGCAAACATTCTAGTGCTTACATTATTCTCATTATTTTAGTGGGATTTGAAAGGGCTTTAATGGTCCTTTTTTTATTGACTAAAACCTAATCGTATTATAGAATATTATTAGAAAATAGAGGTGCATATAGTATGCAGATAAGTATGCAAAAATATAAAAAAAGGATGCTTGTTTTAAGTGTTATGCTTTTAGTAGTGGTACTTCTTTCAGGAGTAAGTTATGCAGTATTTACTAGCTTTTCAAGTCAAACTGATGCAAATACATTAGCAGCATCATGTATGGACTTAGACTTTAATGGACAAAATGAAATTAATTTAACAAATACCTATCCAGTCAAAGACGGGGAAGCTCTAGAGAGCACTCCTTATACTTTTACAATTAAAAATAAATGTGATAACTATATTGAATACTACGTAATCGCATCAGTGATTAACATATCAAATTTACTAGACTCTAAATACGTAAAAGTATCTTTACTAGGTGATAATGATCTAACATCATCACCAATAACTGACTTAGAAGCAATATCTACACCTCAAAGTTTATCTGAATACAGCATAACAAGTAACTATGTTCTTAAAAAAGGCGATGGCATCTCTAAAGATGAATCGAGAACATTTAACTATCGAATGTGGGTTAATGGAGACTTGCAAGATAGTTGGACTAGTGAAGATGTTGAAAGCAAGAACTATCAAGTAAAAATATCAGTAGTAGGTACAGTTAAAACAAGACCAAAAGATGACTTATTTATAGCGACAACTATAGATGGAACTGCAAGTAGCTCGTTCCCAGAAACAAATGCATACTCAGCATCAGTATCATGCACACAAGATGATAAATCAGTAGATATTGGAGCTACTATAAAATGGACAGGTTCTAAATGGAGCTTAGGAGTAACTAACTTAACAAGTGGAAATACTAAATGCACAGTAGCATTTGACCCACCAACTTTAGCTGATGCTATATTACAAAACAATGAAGTAAAAGAACCAATGACAACTCCAGGGAAGGAAGCCAGCACACATATTTTGAATGATATTGAAAGTGCAACAGTGACGGTATCTTCTACTAATAAAGCAAAATATATAACATATGGTACTGGATGGACTATGAATGGTACAAAATTTAATTTGACAGGAACCGGTGTGACAAGTGGTACATATGAAACTTCTTACTCTAGTTTAGTTGGTAAATATCTTGCAATGTCACAGTATGGGTTTGATTTTGTTGATATTGGCTCCACTACTGCTGGAACAATGAAGACTACAACAAATATATATGCTTTAGCATATGTAGTATCTGCTACTGCTGATAATATAGAATATAAATTTCTTACTTCTAATAAAAATACTACTGAGTCACTTCTTACAAGTACTCAAGATGATTATGGTATGTCTTACTATTTTAGAGGTGCTGTAAAAAATAATTATGTGGAATTTGCAAATAAATGCTGGCGAATAGTTAGAATAGTAGGTGATGGCTCAGTAAAATTAGTACTTCATAATGATAATATATCAAATTCATCAAATCCTTGTTCATCAATGAATAACAGTGACGAAGCTGCATTTGCTCATTATAGTGGTTCAACTTACGTTAGTGCTTTTAATTCAAATTATAATGATAATGCATACATAGGATTTATGTATGGGCAGGCTGGTTCTAGTGATTATGCAAGTACACATGCAAATACAAATAAAAGTACAATACTAACAAATTTAGAAACATGGTACACAAATAATTTAACATCATATGCTGATAAACTAGCAGATACAATATGGTGCAATGATAAAAGTACATTTACAACGTATGCTAGTGGTTCGGCATATGGTACTGGATTAGGTTATGGAACGAATCTTACTGGTTATGGTGCTTTTAAAAGAGTTAAAGGTGAGGGTGGAAAAGATGATGTTGAGCCTAGCTTAATTTGTCCGAATGATAATAACGGTGGGAAACTATCTAAATTTACTGTAAGTGATACTACTAATGGCAATGGTAATTTAACTTATAAAATTGGATTATTAACTGCAGATGAAGTAGAGTTTGTTGGTGGAATGTTTAATTCATATAATTATTCTACCTTTTTAGAAGAAAATACAGGAAACATATGGTGGTCAACTATGTCATCTGCTGGCTATATAGGTAATTATGCTTGGAATTTGATTATTGGACATGGTTTCATGAATACTGGAAGTGTTAATGATACAAAAAATGCCCTACGTCCCGCTATAGCTCTTACGTCATCAACTACAATATCAGGAGGTTCTGGTACATCAGAAGATCCATATGTTGTAAAATAGATTTATTATCTCGGGTATATTGGTATCCGAGTTTTTTATTGTGAAGTAATGGGTTTTGTGCTATTATAGGGTTTGTTTTTAAGGGGGATATTATGGAAAAGAATGAGAATTTAGATATTTGTAAGAAGTGTGGAGGAATGTGCTGTAAGAAGAGTGGCTGTGATTTATGGTTAGATGACATTGAGGATAAGACTCTTAAAGGTGTGCTTCAGTTACTTGCTAGTGAGAAGTATTCAATTGTTGCTCTTATGAATTTTAAGATGATTAATGGGAAAATGTGTAATATGCCATTTTTATATTTAAGAGCTAGAAATAAAGGCAGAGATATTATTGATTTACTTTCTATGAAGACTACTTGTGTTAATTTAACTAGTGATGGTTGTGCTTTTTCTTATGAGGATAGACCTTCTGGTGGTAAGAATTTAACTCCTGGTGATAATGGTAACTGCTCACCTAGAGAGAATCCTTTAGATAAGATTAAGCTTTATGAACCATATCAAAATTTACTTGGTAAGATTGTTAAGAGATATACTGGTAAGAGTGTTGATAAGGTAATAAGAGAAGACGTAGTTAATTTAATTAAGAATATTGCTAGTGGAAATATTAATGGGGTCTCTCCAATAGAGCTTGCTGATTTAAAAGGAATGATTCCGATGCTTGCAAAGTGTTATCCTGAGGAAGTTGCATTAGGGTATCAGATGGCGAAGAACACACCAATTAATTTAAAATAGTAGTGTATTTTTCCTAAGAGTCGCATAGACTAAATTGAGGGGGAATATACTATGGCTAGTCTTAAAGAGATTGTTACTAAGGCTGTAATTGGTAAGGCTAAGAAGAAGACTACTACTGATTTATCTTTTACTTCTGGAGAGAAGATTGATAAAATACTTGGTTGCTGGATCATAAATCATCATTTTGAAGGTGAAAATGATAATGGCAAAGTTACTATTAGTGGTTCTTATGACGTTAACATTTGGTATTCTTATGATAATAATACGAAGACGAGTGTAATTGTTAAGACGTTTAGTTATGATGATGAATTAAATATTAAGTTAAAGAATCCTAGTAATGCAAGTGATATTATAGTTAGGGCTCTTACTGCACCTAATGTAAGTAAGGCAGAAGCAGTTGGAACTACAGTTAATTTAAAGGTAGAAAAAGAGATGGGTGCTGAGATAGTTGGAGATGCTAAGGTAAGAGTTAGTGTTGAGGAAGATTATGATGATTATGATGAAGATGATGATATAGAAATAAATGAAGATTATTTAAATGATGTCAACCAAAAATAGTTGACATCTAATTTTTTTTTTGATAGACTACTTGTAGTTGAAGGAGGCATATATATGGCTGTTAAATTAAGATTAAAAAGAATGGGCGCTAAGTCTAGACCATTTTATCGTATTGTAGCTGCTGATTCAAGAAGTCCTAGAGATGGAAGATTCATTGAAGTAGTTGGTACTTATCAACCAATTTATAAAGAAAATAATATAAATGTTGATGAAGAAAAAGCAATGAAGTGGTTAAATGATGGTGCTATTCCTACAGATACAGTAAAGAATATTTTACAAAAATCTGGAGTTTGGGCTAAGTTTAAAAATAAGAAGAGTGAGAAGTAGTTATGCACGAAGAACTAATTAGTTTTACACAAAACTTAGTTAAAAGTATTTGCAAGGAACCAGATATGGTTAGTGTTCAAGAATTTAGTGGCGATGATGGAGAGATTATGCTTGAAATTATCGTTCATGAATCTGATATGGGAGCAGTAATTGGTAGATCTGGAAAGATGGCAAGTAGTATCAGAACTTTAGTTCAGGCTTATGCATATATTCATGAATTAAAGAGAGTAAAAATAAACATCGACTCATTTTAAGCCGATGTTTTTATTATTGGTTTATTACTTGTTTCAAATTTGTATGTACTTGAGTCTGTTAACATATCATAGATAAGTGATGCTGTTAGTTCATATTTTTGGGCTATGTCGGTATCACTTATTTTTCTTTGGATGATTAAATCACTTTTAACTGTTTTTAAATAATCTTTACCAGTTTTATCAAATCCAAGAACCTTAATATAATTTAAACTATAATTTCGTTTATCCTCTTTAGTTAATCCAATAAGTATGTGTATAAGCATTCTTCTAATTCGATTATAGGTATATCTTTTGCTTTTAACTTTCAAAACTAAATCATCAACATCTACAGCATTAATAATTTCTTTCTTTAGTTTATATTCAATTCCTTCATCAACTGTTAAATACTTTGATAAATCCTTATCTGTTAAAATTTTTACTTTAAGTAAATTAAATAATAAATCTTCATTAATTCTTACAAAATTATTTACAGGTGTATATTTAGAAATATCTTCATTATTTTTAATTTTTTCTCTAATATTAGATGCACTAACAATAGTTTCTACACTAACTTTATCATGAAAATCATTAGTTCTTTTAATTGTAACTGCTGTAATATTAAAATTATTTTTAATTATAGCTTTAATATATGAAATTCCAAGTAAATCATTTGGTGAAGAAACACTAGTATTAAGTGCTTTAGATAATGCAGTAGGATAATTAGTACCACTTTTTAATTCTGTTTTTAAAAGTTTATTAAAATTATCATTTAACTGATTCTTAGCAATTTCAGTTAAAAGTGAAACATCATTTGATTCACTTCCAAAAACTATTTTATTGACACCTAAACTATCTAATATTCTGACCCCACACTCAGCAAATGTATCAGCAGAATTACTTCCATAAATAAATGGTATCTCAACAACTAAATTAATTCCATAATCAAGCGCCATCTTAGTTTTTTCTTCCTTAGTCATAATACTAATCTCACCACGCTCTAAAAAATATCCATTTAGAGCTAAAATAATTATTGAATTAGGATAAAGTTCTTTAATCTTATTTATATGATAAATATGCCCATTATGAAAAGGATTATATTCTGTAATTACTCCAATTATATCCATAGGTGCCTCCTTTGTTTTTTATTATAGCAAATTTTTAGTGGTTGTGATATGATTATTTTAGGGTGAAAATATGAAGAGAAGACTTAAGATATATTTTGTTCATAGTTTAAAGTATGATTATAACAATATGCTTTATAGAGATTTACTTACTGATAGTGTTTTAAATAAGCATGAGTTAATGCTTCCAATGAGTAATGCTTATAAGGAGAAGTATTCTAAGGATTTAATTAATAAGGCTGATTTGATTGTTTGTGAAGTTAGTACGCCATCTTTTACTGAAAAGTTGGAACTTAAATGGGTTAGTAAGGTAAGTACCCCTAAGTTATATTTTTCATTTAATAATACAGTTCCTAAAACTTTTAATAAATACGTCCCAGAAATAAAATATACTAATAATGATGTAAGTTATATAGATTTAATTAAGAACTTTGTAAATGAATATGCACAGATTAGTGAAGAAGAAGCAAAAGATCCAACAATTATTTTGGGTAGTTTAGATTAGGAGTGAAGAAGATTTATATGAAGACAAATGAATTAAAATGCAAAAATTGTGGTGCCACTTTAATTGTTCCGGAAGGAACTTATAGGGTAGTATGTGATTATTGTAATTCTAGTTACGATATAGAGGATGCATATAGCAGCGCCTATAAATACCATAAGGGAATGTTGGACGCATCCAGTGAAAATTTTGAAAAACAATTTAAGATGGTAAACGATGCCTTTAATAATGACCCGATGGCTAAGATTGCAAAAGCAATTTTCATTATTATTTTTGTAGTCATCTTTGTAATAATTGCAATTGTTTTTATTAACATTTTAACTGGTAATTTATAAAAACACTTTATAGTATACTTGAATATAAGAATAAATATCTTCTATTGGCATTAGAGTTTTCCAATCTATTTTGATAAAGCTATCTAACTGATAATGTTAATAGTTTTTTTTATACATAAAAATACCACTCTAAAGAATAAAAAAATTTTTTAATAAAATTTTAGTATTTTCTACATAACCATATTACTTTTATAGAAAGATGAAACATACAAGGTCCTTCAATAAAATATATTGATAAATGTTATACTTGTACTTATATTTGGACACTTTTGTAGTTAAAATCTAAGATTTTTTGAAGGTCTTTACTTTTTGAGTTTAGTTATGTTATAATATGTTTGCAGATTTAAGTGGGACAGAAATTTCCCACTTTTATTTATATAGGAGGTTTATGCAAAGTACGATTGAGAAGATTAAAGAAATTGTAACTGAAGCTATGAATAAGGAAGATATTATTGTTTGTAGTGTTAGTTACGAAAAAGAGAACAACTATAACTTTTTAAAGATTGTTCTTGATAAGGTAAATGGTATTGATTTAGATACTATTGTTGAAGCCACTAATATTATAAATCCACTACTTGATGAGTATGATTTAATTAGTGAAGAGTATGTATTAGATATTTCTAGTAAGGAGAGAGGTTAAAGTGAACGGTAAAGAGTTTATTAAGGCAGTTAAAAATATTACTGCAGAAAAGGGTATTAGTGAAGATATAGTTTTTGATGCTATGGAGCAAGCATTAATTACTGCTTATAAGAAGAATTTTGATTCTAAGACTAATGTTAAGGTAACAATTAATCGTGAGACAGGTGATATTAAGGTTTATTCATATTTAGTTGTTGTAGATGATTATATTGAAGGTGATGAGATTGTTGATGAAGAAGGCAATATTACTTACACAGAGCCTGAGATTAATGAAGATGCCCAAATTCTTTTAGAAGATGCCCAAAAAATTGTTCCAGGAATTAAAGTTGGTGAAACTATTGAAGAAGAAGTTACTCCACATGATTTTGGTAGAGTTGCAGCTTCAACTGCTAAACAAGTCTTAACACAAAAAATAAGAGAAGCAGAAAGAAATAGCATTATTGAAGAATTTAGTGATAAGCAAGATGAATTAATGGTTGGTATGCTTGCTATGGAAGATAATAAAAACTATTATGTTGACTTAGGTAGAACTAGAGGAATCCTTCCTAAAAGCGAAATGATACCTGGCGAGACAGTTAAAATGGGAAGCAGTATTAAAGTTTATATTGAAAAGATTGAATCAACTTCAAAAGGACCACTTATTCTATGCTCTAGAAAAAATAATGGTTTTGTTAAAAGATTATTTGAAAGTGAAATACCTGAGTTTAAGGATGGCACATTAGTACTTTACAACGTTGCTAGAGAGCCAGGAGTAAGAAGTAAAGTTGCTGTTTATTCAACAGACGAAAGAGTAGAAGCAATTGGTACTTGTATTGGTGAAAGAGGCTCTAGAATTGCTAGTATTTTGGCTGAGCTTAATGGTGAAAAGGTTGATTTAATTAAGTATGATGAAGATGAAAGTACATTTATTGCTAATGCATTAAGTCCTGCTAAGAATGTTATTGTTAATATAATAGATAATACTAAGAATAGAGAAGCTTTAGCTATTGTAAATGATGAGAATTTATCTTTAGCGATTGGTAAGAAAGGTATTAATATTAAACTTGCTAGTAAGCTTACAAGATTTAGAATTAATGTTAAGACTCTTGCTCAGATTACAGAAGAGGGTAATGAAAATTGAAAAAGATACCAATGAGAATGTGTGTGGTAACTAGAGAGAAGATGCCTAAGAAAGATTTAATTAGGGTAGTTTACTTTAATGATACTTTTACTGTTGATAAGAGTGGAAAACTTAATGGTAAGGGTTGTTATTTAAAGAAAGATGTAAGTGTTATAGATACCGCACAAAAGAAAAAAATACTTGATAATGTTTTTGAAAAAAGCGTTCCGGACGAGATATATGATGAGTTAAGAAGTTCAATATAGAAATAGAAGGAGGCTCTTATGAGTATAAAAGAATATGCTGACAGTATGAATTGTACTGTACAAGAGATACTAAATAAGTGTAGAGAATTAGGGATTAAGGCTAGTGATAAGGATTCTTTCTTAGAAGATGATGATATTATTGTTTTAGATAATGCGATTAATATTATTTCTACTAATACTGAGTCTACATTTGAAGATAATGATGCTTTAGATGAAGCTGTTGAAAATATTTTGGGAGAGGAAATTAATTCTAAACCAATAATTAAGAAGGAAAAACTTAAGAAAAAAGGTAATAATTTTAGTAGTAAAGATAATGATTATTTAAATAAGAAGAAGGCTATGTATAAGAATAAGACTAAACTTAAGGGTAATGATGCTAGTAATGATTCTATTATTCTTTATGAAGAGGGAGAAACAGTTTCTAGTTTAGCAAATAAACTTGGAGTTAGTGCACCAGATATTATTAAAAAACTTATTAGTTTAGGCTTAATGATGAATTTAAATCAAGTTATTTCATTTGAAAATGCTGAAATAGTTGTTCTTGATTATGGTAAGACTTTAAAGAAAAGTGAAACTAGAGACATTTCTAATTTTGAAGAGTATGAGGTTATTGATGATGAGGCAGATTTAGTTTTAAGACCTCCGGTTATTACAGTTATGGGTCATGTTGATCATGGTAAGACAACACTTTTAGATTATATTAGAAAGAGTCATGTCGCTGCAGGTGAAGCCGGTGGAATCACTCAAGCAATCGGTGCTTACCAAATTGACTATAATGGTTCTAAGATAACATTTATTGATACTCCCGGGCATGCTGCATTTACGGCTATGCGTGCAAGAGGAGCTAGTGTAACAGATATTGTTATAATTGTTGTTGCTGCTGATGATGGGGTTATGCCTCAAACTAAGGAAGCTGTAGAGCATGCTATTAGTGCTGGTGTTCCTATTGTTGTTGCAGTTAATAAAATAGATAAGCCTGATGCAAATCCTGATAAAATAATGCAAGAAATGGCCGAACTTAATTTAACACCTGAGGCTTGGGGTGGAAATATTCCATTTGTTAATATTAGTGCTGTTATTGGCTTTGGTATTGACTCCTTACTTGATACTGTGCTTGCTATTGCTGAAGTTAGTGAACTTAAAGCCAATCCAAATAGATATGCAATTGGTACAGTTATTGAGACTCGTGCTGATAAGGCTTTAGGTAGTGTTGCAAGCATACTAATTCAAAATGGTACTTTAAGACTAGGAGATCCAATTGTTGCAGGCACAGTTTATGGTAGAATTCGTACTTTGAAAAATGATCAAGGCGTTAATATTATTTCTGCAGGGCCTAGTACTCCAGTTGAGATTACTGGTTTAAATGGAAGCCCAGCTGCTGGCGATAAGTTTATGGCTTTTGAAAGTGAGAAAGAAGCGAAAGAGATAGCTGAAAAGAGAGAGATTGAAGCTAAGAATCAAAAGCAGAAAAAAGAAGTTGTTTCTTTTGATGATTTATTTAATAAGATTAAGGGCGGTGCTAAAGAGATTAAAGTTGTTCTTAAGTGTGATGTTAGAGGATCTGAAGAAGCAGTTAAGAGCGCACTTGAAAAGTTAAGTACTGATGAAGTTAAGATTAAAGTTATTAGATCTGGTATTGGTGGTATTACTGAAAGTGATGTTATTTTAGCTAATGCTAGTGATGCTGTTGTTATTGGATTTAATGTTGTACCATCAAATATAACTAAGGATGTAGCTAAAGAGTATGGTGTTGAGATTAGACTATATCAAATTATCTATAAGTTAGTTGAAGAAATGGAACTTGCAATGAAGGGTATGCTTGATCCAGAATACGAGGAAAAGGTACTTGGAACTGCTTCTATTAAGCGTATGTTTAAATTTAGTAAAGTTGGTTCTATTGCAGGATGTATTGTTACTAGTGGTATTATTAAAAACAAGGCACAAGTTAGAGTAATTCGTGATGGCGTAATTATTTATGATGGCATTATTGCATCACTTCAAAGAGAAAAGGATACTGTTAAAGAGGTTAAGAATGGTCTTGAGTGTGGTATTACAATTGAAAACTTCAATGATTTAAAAGAAGGAGATATCTTTGAAGTATATGAAAATGTAGAGGTTAAAAGATGAGTAGTATAAAAATACAAAGAATTTCTTCAGAGTTGTTAAGACATTTATCAAATATTATTTTTGAAGAAGTAGATAATGAAATGCTTAAAAGCGTAACACTTATGGAAGCTAGAGTTACTAGTGATTTGTCTATGGCCAGAGTTTATTATACATATATTGGTGATTATGACAGAAAAGAAATGGCTGAAGAACTTAAGAAAGCAAGTCCTTTCTTAAGAAGTGAACTTGCCAAAAGAATGGATTTAAGAAACACACCAGAACTTAGATTTGAGTTTGATGAATCTACATTATATGGTGAACATATTGATGAAATTTTACAAGAAATTCATAGTGAAAACCGAGAGTAAGAAAGGTATGGGGGTTTTAAATGATAGTAGTAAGAAATATAACAGATAAGATGCATGAAGATGAGTTAAAGGAACTTATTTATAGTTATTATGATGAAACATATGGTGGAGTTTTTAGTAAGATTCCTTTTAAAGCAGTGCGTGATTATTTTACAGGAAGTAAAGCATTTGCAAGAGCAGATCTAAATGATTTATATAATAAGGAGACTAATTCTAAAGCGATTGGTATTTATGATGGAGAGGTACTTGTTGGTTTTGCATGTATTCATGTACATGAAGGTAATGGGGAACTTTATAATATGTATATTAAGCCAGAGTTTAGGGAAAGATTTCTTTCAGAGTATAAAAAAGGAAGCTTATCTGCAAACTTAATGACTAGTTTAGTTAGAGAATTTGAATCTAGCGGTGCTGGTGAGATTGTAGTTTCTGCTCCACATAGTAAAGAATTTATGCTTAAATTATTTGAGGATATGGGATTTAATTTAGATACTATTACCGGTGAAGAGATAATTTATTCAAAGAGTATTGAGGGTAAGAAAGATGAATGGGGTAATCGTAGTAAATAAACCTAAAGGTATTACTAGTAGAGATGTAGTAAATAAACTTGTTAAAGTGTTTGGTACTAAAAGTATTGGACATATTGGAACTCTTGATCCAATGGCGACTGGAGTTCTAGTTTGTTTGATTGGTAAGTACACGAAACTTGGCAGTATTATGGTTAATCATGATAAAGAATATATTGCAACTTTTAAATTAAATGTTTTAACAGACACCTTGGATAGTGAAGGTAAAGTGCTAGATACTGATGATAAAAAGATTAGTTTAGAAGATATGAATGGTGCTATTGAGCATTTTAATGGACTAACTTATATGCAAGAAGTACCAATATATTCAGCAGTCAAAGTTAATGGTAAGAAACTTTATGATTATGCTAGAAGTAATGAAGATGTTATTTTACCAAAAAAAGAGGTAACTATTTATAAGTTAGAACTTGTTTCATTTGAAGATGAAGTTAAGATTAAGTGTAAGGTAAGTAAAGGAACTTATATAAGGGCTTTAATTAGAGATATTTGTGCTTATCTTGGAACTTATGGGGTAATGACTGATTTAGTTAGAACTAAGTTAGGTGATTATGATATAAGTGATGCTTATTCTTTAGATGAAATAAGTGATGGTACGTATAAACTTTATAGTTTAGAAGATATCTTTGATTTAGATGTTAGATATATTAATGATGATAATCATAAACAGATTTATAATGGAAATATAGTAAAAGATAAAAATAGTAATTATATATTATACAAAGAAGGGGATAAAGCAGTAGCTTTTTATACCAGAATTAATGAAGAAGAACTAAAACCTTTAATTATGTTTTAGTTTTTTTTGTGCAAAAATTTAAGATAAAAAAAGGAAATAAGCGTTCTTCTTACAAAAATAACTAATAGAGGGAGGAAATTATGGATAAGAAGAAAATGTTTTTGATTATGGGAGGTGTGATATTACTTACTATATTTGTGGCTTTTTATTATGTATTTAATAAAAGTGAAGAGGTACTAGATGATTTTGATAGTAATATGACTAGTACGACGTTTGTTACTAGTGAAAAGGTACGAGATAAAATATTTGTAGATGTTAAAGGAGCAGTTAAAAAGCCTGGAGTTTATGAGATGAGTTCTAATGATAGAGTAGTTGATGCGATAAAGATGGCTGGTGGTCTAAAAAGTAATGCAAGTACTAATAATATAAATTTATCTAAGGTTGTTAGTAATGAAATGGTTATTTATGTTTTTACTAAGAGTGAAATAACTACTAAAGCAGTAAGTGAAGTGCCATGTAAATGTGAGACAATTACGGTTAATAACTGCATAGATAATGATGCAAGCACTGACAATAAAGAAAACAATGAAACTAGTACTAGTGATAAAATAAATATTAATAAAGCTAGTAAAGAAGAACTTATGAAGTTAAAAGGATTAGGTGAAAGTAAGGCCGAGGCAATAATAACTTATAGAACTAATAATGGTGATTTTAAGACTATCGAAGATATTAAGAATGTTTCTGGTATAGGGGACGCATTATTTGATAAGATTAAAGACTTTATTACAGTATAATTATTTTTATATAATTTTAGTTATTTTAGTTTTATGTTTGGCTTTTATAAGAAACTCTTTTCATAATGAATCAAAGTTTAATGGCAGTGAAACTTTTTTTATAGGTATTATTGACGAGATTAAGAAGAGTGATGATTATTATAAGATTACAATTAAATCTAAAGAAAAAATAATTGGTTCATATTATAGTAAAGAACTACTTAATATATCTTTGGGTGATAAGATAACTTTTAAAGGAACTCTTAGTAAACCTAAAAATAACACAATACCAAATACATTTAATTATAGAAAGTATTTATATAATCATCATATCTATTATTTAGTAAAGATTGATAATATTAAGGTTATTTCTAAAACTAGAAGTGTTAAATATAAAGTAAAAAATTATATTATTAAGAGAAGTGAAAAGTTTAAGCATAGTGACTACTTTAAAGCATTTTTAATTGGTGATAAAAGTGAGTTGGATGATTATAGTCTGTTTCAAAAAAATGGAGTAAGTCACTTGTTTGCGATTAGTGGGATGCATTTAAGTTTGCTTTCAGGAATTATTTTATTTGTATTTAAGAAAAGTAGATTTAAAGAAATACTAGCATGTATTTTCTTGATTTTGTTTAGCATAATAACTAATTATTCAGCAAGTATTTATAGAAGTCTTTTATTATTTATTTTTATAATATTAAATAAGAAGTTAGATTTAAGAATAAGTACAGTAAATGTTCTTTTATTAGTAGTATGCACTTTACTTATTTATAATCCATTAATCATATATGATATGGGATTTTTGTATTCAGTAAGTGTTAGTTTAGGTCTCATTTTATTTAATAAGTATATGAAAAAGAATTATTTTGTTAATATGTTTTTAACTAGTTTTATTGCTTTTTTATTTAGTTTACCAATAACGCTTTATTATAATTATGAAGTTAATTTAATGCAGATTATAAATAATGTTATTATTGTTCCTTTGGTAAGTGTGATCATATATCCGCTTACTATCTTAACATTTGTCTTTCGTTTTTTAGAGCCAGTTTTAAATATGTTTATAGGTATTCTTAAGTTTATTAGTAATCATTTAATAGTGGTTAATATTATTGTGCCAAAGGTAAACCTTATTTTTTATTTTATTTATTCTGTATTTTTATTTATGTTTTTAAAGACAAATCGTAAGATGTTTATATTACTTATATTTATTTATACTATGTGTTTAAAAGTAAAACCTTTATTAGATTTTAATACGTATGTTTATTTTTTAGATGTAGGACAAGGAGATAGTTCTTTAATTTATAACAATCGTGAAGTTATACTTATTGATACTGGTGGTAAGGATAATATAAAGGTTAGTGATAATACAATAAAGTTTTTAAAGAGTACTGGCAAAAGCAAGATAAATTATCTGGTACTTACTCATGGCGATTATGATCACATGGGAGATGCGATAAATGTAATAGAAAATTTTAAAGTGGATAAAGTAATATTTAATTGTGGAGAATCTAATAATTTAGAAAAAGAATTAATCAAAGTGTTAGATAAGAAAAATATTAAATATTACTCATGTATTAAAAAATTAAATATTGATAATAGTAAGCTACACTTCTTACAAACAAAAGAATATGATAATGAAAATGATAATAGTAATGTTATTTATACTAAACTTGATGGATATAAATTTATGTTTATGGGTGATGCTGGAGTAGATAAAGAAAAAGATATTTTAGATAAATATAATATATCAGATGTTGATGTATTAAAAGTAGGACATCACGGAAGTAAGACAAGTAGTGATAAAAATTTTATAGATGAAATTGATCCTAAATATAGTGTTATAAGTGTTGGCAAAAATAATAGATATGGTCATCCAAATAAAAAAGTGTTAAATAATTTAGATGGTTCTATAATTTATAGAACAGACCAAGATGGTAGTATCATGTTTAAGATTAAAAAAAATAAATTAAGAATTGAGACATATAGTCCGTAGAAAGGAGTAGATATGAATTACTACAATGAGATAAAAAATGAATTAGTAAATAATGAGATAAATCGGAAAGTTAAAAATTATTCAATTAATAAGAGCGATTTGAATGCATATTACAATGTTGGAAGAATGTTAAGTGAAGCAGGTAATCATTATGGAGAAGGAATAATAGAAGAATATTCGAAGAGATTAACATATGAATTAGGTAAGGGCTATAGTAAGAGAAATCTATGGTTAATGTTAAAGTTTTATGAGTTGAATGAAAAAGTGCAGACACTGTCTGCACAATTATCTTGGTCTCATTATTGTGAATTACTATCTTTTGAAAATACAGATAAAATTAATTATTACATAGAATTAGTTAAAAATAATAATTTATCAGTTAGGCAGTTAAGAGAAAGAATAAAATCTAATGAATATGAAAGGCTTCCGGAATCTACTAAAAATAAATCAGTAGAACAAAAAGAATCAGATATAGTTGATTTTATCAAGAATCCAATTTTGATTAAAAATAGCAATAAGTATTATATATTTTCAGAGAAAGTATTACAAAAATTAATTTTGGAAGATATTGAAAATTTTTTAGAAGAATTGGGAATAGGGTTTACTTTTATAAAAAGTGAATATCCAATTAAATTAGGTAATAGATACAACTATATTGATTTATTACTTTATAATATTAAATATAGGTGTTATGTAGTCGTAGAATTAAAGATAACAGAACTTAAGAAAGAGCATACTGGTCAAATTATGACTTATATGAATTATATTGATAAAAATATAAAAACTATTGAAGAAAATGATACAGTAGGAATCATTATTTGTAAACAAGATAATGAATATGTAATTAAATATTGTTCAGATAATAGGATAATTGCTAGGGAATATGAATTACTCTGATATAATGCAGCAGAAATATAAGCATGGATGTTGGAAAAGAAAAATATTAAATATTACTCATGTATTAAAAAATTAAATATTGATAATAGTAAGTTGTATTTCTTACAAACCAAAGAGTACGATAATGAGAATGATAATAGTAATGTTATTTATACTAAACTTGATGGTTATAAGTTTATGTTTATGGGTGATGCTGGAATAGGAAAAGAAAAAGAAATTTTAGAAAAGTATAATCTATCTAACATTGATGTATTAAAAGTAGGACACCACGGAAACAAGACAAGTAGCGGAAGTACGTTTATAAATAAAATTAATCCAAAGTATTCCATTATCAGTGTAGGTATGAACAACCGGCTATGGACATCCTAATAAAGAAGTATTAAACGATTTAAAACAATCTAAAGTATATAGAACAGACCAAGATGGTAGTATTATGTTTAAGATAAAAAATGATAAATTAAAAATTAAGACTTGTAGTTCATAGAAAAAGTGTCGCAAAATGCGACACAATTAAGAAAGGAGTTAGATATGAATTATTATGATCAAATAAAAGGCTTATTAATAAGCAACGAAGTATATAAGAAAGTAAAGGATTATAGTAAGAACAAGAGTGATGTTGAAACATATTATAATGTCGGAAAGTTAATTATTGAAGCCCAAGGTGGAGAAAAAAGAGCTAAATATGGCGATGGTTTAATAAAAGAATATTCACAAAGATTAATAATAGAATTAAATGATAAAAAATATAGTTATAGAAATCTTATGAATATGAGAAAATTTTATTTGTTATTTAGAGATAAAAAAGTGAACGCGCTGCGTTCACAATTGAGTTGGAGCCATTATCGTGAATTACTATCTATTAAAAATTTTGATGAAATAATATATTATATAAATTTAGCTATATCAAATAGTCTTGAATATAGAGAGTTAGCAACAAAAATAAAGAATAATGAATATGAAAGACTACCAATTGAAACTAAAAATAAATTGATTCTTGATGATAAACTTGAAGTAAAAGATTTGGTGCCAAATCCTATACTAATTAGAAATAAAAATAATATTGAAATAGTTACTGAGAAAGCATTACATAATTTAATATTAGAAAATATTGAATCTTTTATGAAAGAACTTGGAATTTCATTTAGCTTTATAGGTAGTGAATATAACATTAAAATGGTAGACAGAAATCATCATATTGATTTGTTATTGTTTAACATAAAATTCAACTGTTATGTTGTTGTAGAATTAAAAGTAACCGAATTTAAGGTTGAATATATATCACAAGTTCAAAAATATATGAATTACATAGATAAAAATGTAAAAGAAATTAACAACAATAATACCATGGGAATATTGATATGTAAGAGAGAAAATAGATTTGTAATAGAATACTGCTCAGATGGGAGAATTGCAGTTAGAGAATATGAATTAGTATGATATGAAAAGATGACGTTAAAAAATAAGTTAATTGATTATGAAGTATATTCAAGGGTAAAAGATTATTCAAAAGAAAAACATAAAGTTATTACATTCTTTGAAATAGAAAAACTGCTTAATGAAGCAGGCAGCAAATATGGTGTTAATATTATAGATAGATATTCTGAAAAATTAGTTATAGAAGTAGGCAAAAAAATATAATAGAAGAATATTATTTAGGATGAAACAATTCTACAATATATTTAGTGATGAAAAAGTGTCAACAGTGTGGACACAATTAATATTGAAAAAGCCCCGGCGTTGTCGGAAAAGTTAACAATGTAACATTACAGATTTCTTTTTTCTTTAAATAATGCTAATGAAATAGATTATTATATTAATCAAGTTATCAAAAAAATCTTTCTAAAAGAAAAATAAGCTGAACAATGAAATAATATCAGAAAGGATATTACAAAAACTAATATAAGAAGATATTTCTAATTTTCTAGAAGAATTAGGTGAAAAAGAAGATAATGAATTAACTGATGATTAAGAAATTGACCACAATGTGGTCAAAATTGAGTTAAATATTAATGATTAAAGCAAAAAATCTAGATGATTTTAAGAAGTCTTTTCAAATATAAAATGGTCGCCGGTGGCGACCAAAATACTAATTAGTGCTTACTAAATAAAGAAGTAGACAGTGCCTGAACGATTGTAGCATGCTTATTCTTTTTGATAATTGTCGTTTATAAAAAAGTTGATTAAAAACTATATATGGGCTAATTAATTATTCTTATATTAACTTTATTTAATATAATATATTGTACACTTTAGAGTGTTTAGATAGATGGAGAGTAGGTTTTTACTCTCTTTTGCGTGAAGTTTTGGTTGATTTTAAGTCAAATATATAATATAATGTTTAAGGAAGTTTTATCTTAGTTTTAATTTTCTTCCAGATTATAACTAGGGTATAACCGATTTATTAGAAAGGAAGATGAAAGATGGCTGTATCTAAAGAGAGAAAAGCTGAGTTAGTTAAAGAATTCGGTAAGGATGTAAAGAATACTGGTAGTACAGAGGTTCAAATTGCTATTCTTACAGATGAAATTAACAATCTAACTGAACATTTAAAAGAAAATAAGCATGATTATCATTCTAAAAGAGGTCTTTTAATGAAGGTTGGTAAGAGACGTAGCTTATTAGATTACTTAAAGAGAACTAATGTAGTTAGTTATCGTGAAGTAATTAAGAAATTAAATTTAAGAAAATAGGGCACTTTATTTTTAGTGTCTTTTTTTATATTTGTGAGAGGATGATGTTAGTGAAAAAAGAATTTAGTTTTGATTTTTTAGGAAGAAAAATTATTGTTGAGGTAGGAGAACTAGCTAAACAAGCTAATGGTGCTGTTTTAGTTAGATATGGAGACACTGTAGTATTATCAGCAAGTGTTATGAGTGATAATGTTGGAACTGGTGATTTTTTCCCACTTACTGTAGTTTATAATGAAAAGTTATATTCAGTAGGAAAAATTCCAGGTGGATTTATCAAAAGGGAAGGAAGACCTAGTGAATCTGCGACACTTGCAGCTAGATTAATTGATAGACCAATTAGACCAATGTTTGATGAGAACTTTAGAAATGAAGTACAAGTAATTAATACTATCTTATCTGTTGATCCAAATAATTCACCAGAGATTACGGCTTTATTTGCTTCAAGTTTAGCACTAGGTGTATCTGATATTCCATTTGATGGACCAGTTGCTGGGGTTATTGTTGGTAAGATTGGTAAAAAATTTGTTATTAATCCAACTGGTGAAGAGTTAGATGCTTGTTCACTTACAGTAACTGTTGCTGGTACTAAAAATGACATTTGTATGATTGAAGCTGGAGCTCACGAAGCTAGTGAAAGCGATATGCTTGATGCTTTAATGTTCGGACAAAAACATATTAAAGAATTATGTGAATTCCAAGAAAGTATTATTGAAGTAGTTGGTAAAGAAAAGAAGAAAGTAGAGCTTGCTAGTATTCCTGAAGAACTAGAAAAAGAAATTAAAGAATATGCAGAAGAAGATATGCTTGCGGCTGTTCAAATTAAAGATAAACTTGCTTCTTATGCTAAGATAGATGAAGTTAAAGAAGATACTGTAGCTCATTTTATAGAGAAATATCCTGAAGATGAGAGTATTGAAAAAATAACTAAAAAGGTTGTTGATGCTATCGAAGGAGAAGTTGTACGTGATTTAATTACTAATAAACATGTTAGACCAGATGGAAGAGCATTAGATGAAATTAGACCATTATCTGCTTATATTGATTTACTTCCAAGAACCCATGGTTCTGCAGTATTTACTAGAGGACAAACTCAAGCACTTGCTACAACTACTTTAGGTGCTATTGGTGAACATCAAATTTTAGATGGTCTTGGTTTAGAAGACTCTAAGAGATTTATGTTACATTATAATTTCCCTAACTTTAGTGTAGGTGAAACTGGTAGATATGGTTCTCCAGGAAGAAGAGAAATTGGTCATGGTGCATTAGGCGAAAGAGCATTACTTCAAGTTATTCCTTCAGAAGAAGAGTTCCCATATACAATTAGAGTTGTATCTGAAATTTTAGAGAGTAATGGTTCATCTAGTCAAGCAAGTATCTGTGCTGGATGCCTAAGTTTAATGGCAGCTGGTGTTCCAATTAAGGCACCAGTGGCTGGTATTGCAATGGGACTTATTACTAAGGGGAAGAAGTATACTATTTTAACTGATATTCAAGGCATTGAAGATCATATGGGAGATATGGACTTTAAAGTAGCTGGAACTAGAAGTGGTATTACAGCATTACAAATGGATATTAAGATTAAGGGAGTTACTAAAGCAATATTAAAAGAGGCTTTAGCTCAAGCAAAGAAAGCACGTATGGAAATATTAGATGTTATGGAAGGCGTAATCGCTAGACCTAGAACTGAACTAAGCCAGTATGCACCAAAGATTGAGACGTTTAATATTAATCCAGAAAAGATTAAAGATGTTATTGGCCGTGGCGGAGAGATGATTACTAAGATTATTTTAGAATGCTCTCCAGAAGGTGTTAAGACTGTTAGTGATAAAGATGCAGTTAAGGTTGATTTAGAAGATGATGGTAGAGTAATTATTTATCATACTGATAAGGATGTCATTAAGAGAACTGCTGAAAGAATTAAGAATATTACTAGGGAAGTTGAAGAAGGAGAAATCTATACTGGTAAAGTAGTTAAGGTTGAAGATTTTGGATGCTTTGTATCATTATGGGATGGATGTGAAGGTTTAGTACATGTTTCACAACTAGCGCATGAGAGAGTAAATAGTCCTAAGGATGTTGTTAAAGTTGGCGATGAAATTGTTGTTAAAGCGTTAGGATATGATAATCGTGGAAGACTTAACTTATCTAGAAAAGATGCTTTACCTAAAGATGAATCTAAAAAAGAGAAGAAGAGTAAATAAAAAGAAGCATTAATTTTTGCTTCTTTTTTGGATTATCGAATAAATTATAGTCATTATAACTGATGTTAAGATAATTATGATAAATGATGCAGTTAAGTTTTCAATATAGTTTGTTAATTTAATACTTTCTTTATATAGAGGGATAAAACTTGTTACTGATATGTAAATCATTTGGTCAATAATGAATGATATTAAGATTGATATAATAAATGATATTGTTTTACTTGTATAATCTTTAGTTATTTCAAATGTTATTGAGAAGATATTATGAGTTAAGTAAAAGATAAGTATAGATGATATTAGGTTAATTAAATTTGGATAGTAAATATTTATACTTTTAATAGCAAGCTTATTCGGTGTAAAGATGTTTCTTAAACTTTCAGTTACTTCTTTAGTACTAGTCATACCACTTATAGAGTTTATTACTATCATAAATAAATAGAATATAAGAATACCGATAACTATTTTTTTTAAGATATTTTTGGTATTATTAATATTTGTTTCTTCGTTTAGTTTAGCAGTAAAAAGAAAAGTAAACGCATAAGCTAGAAGTGAAGCGCTTATGGTAAGATGAGGTGCAATATATAATAATTTGCCAGAAATAATAATACTTAGTAATAATGAAAATGCTAGTAATATAATGTAAGTTAAAACCTTTTTATTCATAATAATAGACTCCTATTCTTATTAAAATATAGCACGAATTAGTAAATAAGTAAATTAAAATTATTGCTCAAAATTAAATTATGTGTTATATTTATTATGATAGAAGGCAAAATAAAAAAGGGAGTATGATTTATGAAGAGATTTTTATTAGGTTTATTACTTGTTGTTCCTTTTGGCGTTAATGCGATGGCTACCAGTGAAACGTTTGATATTGGTGATGAAGTAGTAGTAGCCCTAAAAGAAGGAGATACTGAGCAAACTGGAGGTAGAGCGTTTCATGTGCTTAAAGCGAGTGCTGCTGGAGAGGAAACTGTTACATTAATATTTGATGGTACTGCAGATGAAAAAAGAAGTGATGGAGCTCCTACTAGTCCAGTTGTTTATGATGAGGTTATGCCTGGAGATCACGAACCTACAACCATTTTAGAAAAAGCTTATATATATAATTCTTTAATAGAAGGTACTAAGAGTTGGAGAGTTGAATCTAGAAGACTTCTTACAACTGATGATTTAAAAGAACTTGGTCTTGATAAAACTATTACTAAAGAATATGCTTGGCTTGCTCCAGTAGTTAAGAGTAGTGTTTTACTTCCGGAAGATTATAATTATTGGACACAATCTGCTGCTGATGATAGTACTACAGATAGTCCTAAGGTATATTGTGTTACTGCTAGTTCAGATAAGTCTAACGGAGTATATGCTACCCTAGAAAGTAAAACTATTGGTGATGTTTCTAATAATCCTAAGTGTGCAGTTAGACCTGTTGTAGTTGTTAAGAAAGAGTACATCTTATGTAATAATAGTAAACCAAAAACTACCACGACTAAGCCTGAAAACGTCGAAACAGGAGTAGAAGATTATTATTTGCCACTTGGAATAGTAATGGGAGTTAGTATTTTAGGATATTTAGTGTTACGCAAAAAAAATGTATTTAGTAAACTATAGCCTTCGGGCTTTTTTTTATGTCTTTTTTAGTTTATAATTATGATAGGTGATAGTAGTGAAGAAGTTAATTGTTAGTATATGTATGATTTTACTGGTGTTTATTGGAACAACTTTTATGGTTTCATATATTATACTTCATAGTGATAAGATACTTACTAGTTTTAGTATTGTGAGTGTTGATAATGTTAGTACTAAGTATAAGATTAGGTTTGAGAGGGCAAGAGCAGCAAAAGATTATGATATTGTAATATATAATGAGAATAATAGTGTTTTTTATACTATGAATACAACTAAGCTTGTTAATGAGATTGATTTACCTAATATTACTTATGATAGTAAATATAAGTTAGTTATTTATGCGAATGGGGAACATGGAGATACAATGACAGTTAGCAATCCTTATACGTTTACTTATACTGAACCAACATTTAGTAAAGATAATAATCTGGTGCTTACTAATAATGAGGATTATACTTTGAAAATAGATGGGGATGTTTCTAATAAAAATTATAAGATTACGATTAATGATGGGGATTATAAGATATTTGAAGATAAGGTAACTAGTAATGAATATGTTATACCTTCTAATTTATATTCTGGGTTAAGTCAAAAGTTAGATGTTAAGTTATTTGATGGGGTTAGTGAAATTAACAAGATTAGTTTGTATAGTAATATGTCGCCGGTTGGAGATGTTGTGATAACTGCTCCAGAGGAAGGAAAAGTTCTTAATTATAATGATATTATTTTTAAATATGAGGGAGCAGAGAATGCTGATAAGGTAGTGCTCGATATCTATAATGGAAATAGACTTATTAAAAGTAAGACATTAAGAAGTAATAGAGCAGTTATTTCTTCAGAGTTTTTCGAGAAGAGTAAGAAGTATACTATTAAGATAAGCGCAATGTATAAGGAATATGAGGATTATACTAAAACTACGACAGTTAATTTTCAGATGAATGAAAAGGATACTTTAAAACCAGTATTTATTAGTAATTATCCTAAATATATTAAGAAGGGAACTAAAATAACACTTAATAATCCAAATGGAGATGGTAAGATTTATTATACAACTGATGGAAGTGATCCGGCAGTAAGTGGAGCTATTTATGATGATCCAATAACTGTTAATACAGATTTTACTTTGAAGGCTGTTGTTAAAGCGAATAAAAAGAATGATAGTATGGTTACGACTTATGATTTACATGTAGAAGAGAAACCGGAACTTAGAATTTATTTATCTCCTTCTAATCAAGATGCTAATATTGGGGTTAAAGAGGTAGGTTTTACAAATGAGGCTAAAGAGATGAATGATGTTGCTGATTATGTGGAGGCTGAGCTTAAGAATTATGGGGTAAAGGTATATCGTAATAATCCCAATGGGAATATTAATTTGTGGAATAGTGAAGCTAAGTATTATAATTGTGATTTTAAGATAGCAATTCATTCTAATGCAAGTGGGGCTCATAATACATATGGTATTGAAACGTGGATAGATGAAGAAGGAAGTTTGTCTTATTCGATTGCCAATATTATTCAGGAAGATTTAATGAACATTTATTATAATAAAGATGATGAGAAAGCTAATCGTGGAGTTAAGTATGCTAATGGGGCTTTAGGTGAAGCTAATGATAGATATTTTCCTTTTGGATTACTTGTTGAGGTGGCACATCATGATTACAAGGAAGATGCTTTATGGATTATGAGTAATAAGAAACTTATTGGTAAAACACTTGCTGATAGTATACTTAAATATTTTGACATTTTGTGACACTAGATTGTGCTAAAATAGCCTTGGTGATAGGGTGAATAATATATTTAATGAGATGATGGATGATTGCAGATATTTTAAGTTTTATTTAGTTATGAGTGATGTAATGTTACTTGACAAAAAAGATAAGTAATAATAAAATATTGTTTGTAAGAAGGTTGGTTTGTATGATTGATGATAAGTTATTTTTAACACCAGAAGAGATTCTAAATAAAGAATTTAAGATTGATGCTAGAGGTTATCGTATGCAAGAAGTTGATAAATTTCTTGATATGGTTATTCGCGATTATACAGAGTTCTTACGTACAATTAAAAAGTTAGAGAAGGATAATCTTGATTTGATTGAAGATAATAAGAAACTTCAAATGGAGTATCGTAAACTTAAAAGTGCAATTAGTGCTAGTAGTGAGGGTGCGAATGCTAATGTTGATGTTCTTAGAAGATTATCTAATTTAGAAAAGATTGTATATGGTAAAGATAATTAATATTTTAGGCAAACGCTGCATTTAATAATGTAGAGGAAAGTCCATGCTCACAAAGTCTGAGATGACTTTAATGTTCACGCTAAGGGAAAAAATAACCTTAGGTAGCTTATGCTAACGGCTTCGAAATAGTCTAAGGGTAACTATGACTAGATTAGATATAAAAGTGCCAAAGAGACGAGTCTATTTGGAAACGAGTAGAGTGGAACGTGGTAAACCCCGTGAGTGAGAAACCCAAATTTTGGTAGGGGAGCTTTCTATAGTGAAATGAAACGATTAGAGGGTGCTTAGGCAAGATAAATGTTTGCCACCTTTTTTAAGGTACAGAACATGGCTTATTAAATATTTATTATTTATTAGTTAGGAGTTGACCGACATTAACGATATAAGCGAGGTACTTAAGAGTACTAGGGAAATGTCAGGGCTAACTTTAGATGAAGTTAGTAAGGATTTGGAGATACCTGTTCTTAGTTTAGAACAGATCGAAGATGGTAATATTGGTGCTTTTAAAGATATATTTGTTTTAAAAGATTATTTAGAGAGTTATGCTAAATATCTTGGCTTGGATTATGAAGATGTAATTGATGAGTTTAATGAGTATATGTTTGAAAAGACTAGTAAGATACCAATGGAAGAGATTGAAAAAGCTGTTAAGGAAAAAGAGAAGGAAGAAAGTGAAAGTAATAGAATTGCTTCTCCTTATACAAAAACAGCACCAATTAAAAGTAATAAACAATTTATTTTTATATTGGTTTTAATAGTAGTTTTAATAGTTATTGCAATTATTTGGAGTATTAAACAGATAACTGTTGGTAGTACAGGTGCTAATATAGCAAGTTATTTTAATAAGTAGGAGGAATTATGAATTTACCAAATAAAATTACATTAGGAAGAATTATTTTATCTGTAATTGTTTTAATTTTGATGGTTTTCCCATTTTATGAAGTTGGAGTTACTTTTCCAGAATATTTAATTGCTGGAAAAGTTACAATAAGTTTAAAATATATCATTTGTGGGGTATTATTTATAATTGCTAGTGTAACTGATTTTCTAGATGGTAACATAGCTCGTAAGAGAGGTCTTGTTACAGATTTAGGTAAAGTATTAGATGCAATTGCGGATAAGATTTTAGTTAATGGTGTCTTAATTGCTCTTGCATGTGATGGTGTAATTCCTGTAGTAATACCAGTTATAATTATTACTAGAGATACAGCAGTAGATTGTATTAAGATGATTGCCGGATCTAAGAAAGGTGCTGTTGGTGCGAGCATTTGGGGTAAACTTAAAACTATTTGTATGATGACTGGGGTATCATTTGTATTCTTTTCAGATATTCCATTTAGTTTAGTTGGTTTTAATTTAGGATATTATTTAGTCATAGTAGCTACACTTTTATCAATATACTCTGGTATCCAATATTTTGTAGCTTATAAAGATTGTATTAAACAGTAAGACGTGAGTGCTTACTTTTTTCTTGCTTTTATAAGTAAAAAATTTTATAATTGAATTGTAGATTGTAATAAGAAATTATATTCTATATAGATATGGAGGACATTATGGATTTTAATGCAGCTTCCATTTTAACTCTTTTTATTGGACTTGTTTTAGGTGGTGGCACCATTTATGCAATTATTATCTTAACTGGTGCTGGTGCTGGAAAAAAAGCAGAGAAAATTATTAATGACGCTAAGAAAGAAGCAGATAAAGCTAAAAGAGACAGTATTCTTGAACTAAAAGAAGAATCTTTTAAATTAAAACAAGAAACTGATCGTGAAGTTAAAGAAAAAAAAGCCGAGATTCAAAGTAGTGAGGAAAGATTACTTCAAAGGGAAAAGTCTTTGGATAAGAGAGAAGAATTACTACAGAATAGGGATAATTTGCTTGAGATTAAGGATAATAATTTAACTGCTGCTGGCAAGGCATTACAAGAAAAAGAATTAAAAATGGATGAACTTTTAAAAGAAGAAATGGAAAAGTTAGAAAAGATTGCTAATTTTTCTAGAGAGAAAGCCCATGATATGATTATGGAGCGTGTTGAGACTTCAATGGCTAGGGAGATTGCCGAATTTATTAAAGACAAAGAGGCTGAGGCTAAGTTAGAAGTTGATAAGAAAGCTAAGAATTTACTTGTAAATTCAATGGAGAAGTATGCTAATGATGTGACAACTATTCAAACAGTATCTACAATTGATTTACCAAATGATGAAATGAAGGGTAGATTAATTGGTAGAGAGGGAAGAAATATTCGTACGATTGAAGCTGTTACTGGAGTTGATTTAATTATTGATGATACACCTGAGGCAATTGTTATTTCTTCATTTGACCCATTTAGAAGAGAAATAGCTAAACAAGCAATTGAGACTTTAATTAAGGATGGCAGAATTCATCCAACAAGAATTGAAGAAATTTATGACAAAACTTGCCGTGATATGAATGCTAGAGTTACAGAGATTGGTAACGAAGCTGTTTATGAGTTAGGTCTTACAAAGATTGACCCAGAACTTGTTAACTTAATTGGTAAGTTAAATTTTAGAACTAGTTATGGCCAAAATGCTTTACAACATTCTAAAGAAGTTGCTTATTTATCTGGTATTATTGCTGGAGAGTTAGGCGAGAATGTAACACTTGCTAGAAGGGCCGGATTATTACATGATATTGGTAAAGCAATCGACTTTGAAGTAGAAGGTTCTCATGTTGAAATCGGCTTAGATATTGCTAAGAAGTATAAGGAAAATGATGTAGTTCAAAATGCAATTGCATCTCATCACGGTGATGCCGAAGCAACTAATGTAATAAGTGTTATAGTTGCAATAGCAGATACATTATCTGCTGCAAGACCTGGTGCTAGAAATGATACTATGGAAAACTATATTAAGAGATTAGAACAACTTGAAGCTATTGGTAATAGTTTTGATGGCGTTGAAAAAACTTATGCAATGCAGGCTGGACGTGAAGTAAGAGTTATCGTTAAACCTGAAGAGGTTGATGATTTAACTTCATTTAAGATTGCTAGAGAAATGAAAGATAAGATTGAAGCAGAAATGCAATATCCAGGAACAATTAAAATTACTGTTGTTAGAGAAACAAGAGCACAAGAAGAAGCAAAATAAATGTTTCTTCTTTTTGTTTCAATAAAAAAAGTTTAGATTTTTGTTTCTAAACTTATTTTATTGTTTCAATTTTCATTAAATTTGTAAAACCGATTTTTCCAGCGACTAGGCCACCTGTTACGATAATGTTGTCGCCTTTTTCTAATTTTATGAATTTGTTTGCTTCTTCAATTGATAGTTCAACTAGTTCGTCCATATCATTTTTAAGTTCAACAATTTTAGCATATACACCATAGTTTAGAGATAGTTGATTAGCAGTTTTTTCGTCTCTAACAAGTGCTAGAATAGGACATGATGGTTCTAATGTTGAAATTAATCTTGCTGTTTTACCACTTATTGTTGGTGTAATGATTAATTTTGCATTTAAACTATTTGTTGCTTCGGCAACTGATTTCATAATAGCGTCAGTTGGTGTTTCTACTTTTTCTTCAGCAAAGATATTTTTATAAATGATTGAATTTTCAATATTTTCAGCTATTTTTGCCATTGCCTCGACAGTTTCAACTACATATTCTCCAGTTGTTGTTTCACCTGATAACATAATGGCATCAGTTCCGTTATAAATTGCATAGCTAATGTCAGTTACTTCTGCTCTTGTAGGTCTAGGATTATGTTTCATAGACTCTAACATTTCAGTAGCAACTATAGCAATTTTTTTATGCTTTCTACACATTTTAACAATCTTTTTTTGACAAACTGGCAATTCTTCGAATGGGATTTCTACACCTAAGTCTCCACGAGCAACCATTATTCCGTCACTTACATTAATGATTTCTTCTAAATTATCCATTCCCATTTGTGATTCTATTTTAGAGATAATTTTCATGTCTTCGCGGTTTTGTTCTTTTAATATTTCTCTGATTGCAAGTACGTCTTCTGCACTTTGTACAAATGATGCAGCAAGATAATCACCAGCGTGTTTACATGCATAAATAATATCTTCTTTGTCTTCTTCAGAAATGAATGGTATTTTCAAATCTACGCCTGGAACGGCACAACTTTTTTTAGAATAAAGCGTTCCACCATTAATTATTTTAGCAACAACATAATCATTGTGTTTTTCAATTATTTCTGTTTTCATTAAACCATTTTCTAGTAAAACGATATTGCCAATTTGCATTGCATCAATGGCACTTTTATGATTGAAAGTTAAACTTTCTTCTGTACCAATTACATCTTCTTTTACAAATTTTATTGTTTTGCCGGTAGTTAGTTTAATGCCTTCTTCTTGAGTTATACCTGATCTAAATTCAGGACCTTTTGTATCATAAAGAATACCTATATTTTTACCAGTGATTTTTCTTACTTCTTTTATAGTGTTTACTGCTTGCTCTCTTTCTTCAATTGTTGCATGAGAAAAATTTATTCTTGCAACATTAGCACCGGCTTCAACCATTTTTGTAAATACAGGAATGGTATTAGATGCTGGTCCAATACTTGTTATTATTTTTGTTTTTTTCATGTTTTATTCCTCCTTAAAGCCAGTTGATTATATAATATTTTTAATTAATTTTCAAGATAATGTAGTAATTAATTTGTATTACTATGTATATTTTGAATCTTTTTTATTGAACGTATCTTTTCTTCTTGAATAATGAGCGTAAATATTTTATAATTAAATAGAATAGAGGGTGATTTTTTGAAAAATAAAATCGTTAAAGTCCTTCAAAATAAAAGAGCAAGGTATCTTTTAGTTTCTTTTGTTTTGGTATTATTTTGTTTAGCATTAAATATAGCCTTTAGTGCATTTACTAGTAATGCAGGTGGAGTGGCTGCTAATTTAAACGTTAAAAATATGACTTATTCTGTTAAGTTAAATGGTACTAGTGGAACAATTATTAAAGCTAATAAAAATGGTTTAACTAAAGTTAATACAACGTTTACTGCATCTAATGATAGGTCTAGTAAATATGAACTTAGCTATGATGTATGCTCTGATTCAACTTGTTCTTCAACGATAACTAAACCAAGCACATTAACTGTTCAGTATTCTTCAAGATCCACTGATGGTCATACAGGATCTATAGCAGCAACAGGTACTGTTAATATAAGAGTTGTTATTACAAACACAGCATCTAGTGATGTATATATTAGACTTAGAATGAATGCAGGCTTTACCCATAATACACTTAATTTAGAAAAGAAGGTTACTGGTCCATACAATGAAGATGATTTAACTGTTTATTCATACATTAATGGAACAAAAAAAGATGCTTTTCCAACTAGTTCTAACTATGGTGCATCAGTAAAATGTCAAATAGATGGTGGCGGAACAAGTAATGCTAGTGGTAGTGCATCATGGGATGGCTCAAAGTGGAACGTAAATATAACGGGCGTTGACACTGGTAGAACAGTGTGTAATGTTTATTTTGTTCCAGAAATTAATATTGCTTATAGTGGTGCTGAGGTAACTCGTACGATTGATGAAGCCGGAACATATAGAATAACGGTTACTGGTGCTGCTGGTACACAGGGTAATAAATATGGTTATACGAGTTCAACTTTAGCAGCTGGTAAAGGCGCTCAAATATATGGTGATTTTACATTTGCTAAAGGTGATGTTTTATATATTAATGTTGGCGGTATGGGATCATCAACAACTGGTACTGCGAGAGATGGTGCTAGTGGTGCTGGAGGTGGTGGTACTTTCATATTTAAGAAAGTATCAAGCGTATCTAATAGTAATATTCAGTTTACTAAAAACGGAGCGTATTATGAAGTTTTAATTGTCGCTGCTGGTGGTGGTGGAACAGGAGATATCGGATATAGAAGTAATGATTCTTCTTATGCAGGTAAAAATGGTGTTGCTACTACTTATTACTCAAGTTCTAATTATACTTCTTATAGTACAACTACTATATCAGGAACATCAAGTCAAGCAGTATCAAGTGTATTAGGTATAAGTCAGTGGATTAGTTACAATTTAAAAGGTGCTACATATACAAGAGGTTCAAGTACATGTACAGGTGGTTTTGGCGGCGGAGGCTGTGAAGATGATAACCAATCATATGGTGGTGGCTGGAATGGTTCTAGTTATACTACATATAGTTTCTGTAATGGTACAAATTGTACTGGAACTGATGGCGTTCAAACTTCTAATGGAACATTTAAAATGGTTAAGGTATCTTAGAATAAATAAAAAAACGTTCAATTTAGAACGTTTTTAGTTTGGAAAGTTTTTGTTATATTCTTGGTATGCTTTATATAGTGGAGTGTCTTTATCTTCGTGAAATTTCATACCTTTTTCTTCTAGAAGTTTTTTTACTATGTAGTCTGTTAGGTGAGGGTTTCTAATAAGTAGAGGACCTATTAAGTAGGTACCGTAGAAGTTATTTTCAGTATAACCTTCATAGGTACTCTTTTTATTATCGGCATCTCCCTTAATTAGAGTAAATAAATGATTATTATCTATTTGAATAAGAGATGCACGGTTTTGAAAACCTATAATGTTATCTTCTAGATTATCATAGTGCATAGTGCATTCACCAGTTATTCTTTCATTTGCTTCCCTTGAATAATAAGGAAATAAGTTTAAGCCATCATATTCAGTATTATTATAAGTTAATGACTTACCAAATAATTCATGTGAGTTACCAGTTGATATAAATACTTTTCCACCTTTAATAGCACTTTTAATATCTTTAGTATATTTCTTAATATCTTCTAAAGTTAGAAGTAAGCTTTCTTTTGATCCTGTACCAATATAGAAAATATCATAATCTTTAAAATTAATATCATCACCAATTGATAGTAAGTCTATTTCAGTTTCAATGTTTTGATTTTTAAGTGATTCTTTTAGAGCAATAATATTACCTTGTTCCCCATAAAGATTCATTAAATCATAATATAAATGAGCAATCTTAACCTTCATAAGTATTTGCCTCCTTAAATAGTTTTTTCAACACCTCAGTCATATCAAAGCATACCATTGTAAATATTGTGCCATCTGAGTTCTCTCTTAAATATTTTATTATTAAATTAATGTTATCTACCATAAAGATTTTGTCTTTTGGAACACCTTCAAGAAGTAATCGTGCTTCAACGTCATATCTAAATCTACCAATACAGAATATTTTATCTATTTCATCAGTGTTAAGAATTTTAAAATCAACGTCATATAACCATGAAATATCATTATATTTATATCTACGACTTACATTATCAAAGCCCATAATAATAGTTTTAGGTCCTTTATGATTATTAATATAATTTAGTGATTGAACATAACTTAGGTTGTTTTCATTTTTGGATTCAAGCATATCAACTTCACGATTATCTAATTTTAAAGTCTTAAGTCTTTTACTTTCTAGAGTATTTTCGTTTAAGGCATGCATTATTTGTTTATCTGTTAGTCCTATCTCAGATGCTGCTGAGTAAGCAGCTAGTGTGTAGTACGCAGCAAAGAAGACATCTTTATTTAATTTAACTTTGTTACCATTAATAATCATTTCTTTGTTTTCTAGATTTAGATTATCGCCAGTAAAGTCGGTTTTTCTTACGAAGTCTTTAGTAGGACAAGAATACACGCCTAGGTGGCCATAGTGGTAAGATGTGTATTTAAGTTTTTTATGGCAGATTGGACAGTAGGCTGCATCAACATTGTTACTGATTGGTTTCTTTAAATCATAAGATGTTTTGTTAATTCCGTATGTACATACTGGGCCTTTATGTAAGAATGAAAATCTATTTACGAATGGATCATCAGCATTGATGATTACTTCAGTATTTTCATCAATTGATGACAGTATTTTATTTAAGATAATTTCTGGCTCACCATTTCTTGCTGGCTGATCTCTTGTAATGTTTGTAATAACTAGATGAGTAAGTGTACTTTTAGTAAACGTCTTCTTAATATAAGATTCATCCATTTCAAGAAGAAGAACATCTGCCTTTAATTTATGAGTAAAAGCATTTGTATTATTTAAAATTAGAGTAGCAGTTCCATTTAAAACATTTGAACCAGATGAGTTCCAGACAACATTTAATCCATTATCTTTTAGAATGTGGGCAAGCATACTTGTTGTTGAGCCTTTACCAGAAGAACCAGTAACTCCGATAACATATTTTGGATACTTAATACTCTCAAGAACTTTACCATTCATCTTTAAAGCAAGGCTTCCTGGATAGACTGTACCATTTTTCTTAAATAGTTTACATACATTTGTAATTAGTTTACATGTTAGTATTTGAATAGTTGTTTTCATTATTTATCACCACTTAAATTATACAATAATTTGTTATTTTTACAAAGTATTTGTTTGAATTGTACATTACTTTATAGTATAATTTTAAATATAAAGGGTAAGTAAGGTGAGTATATGAGAAATATTTATTCAGCTTTGGATATTGGATCAGATTCTATCAAACTTGTATGTGGTGAATTTATTCATGGTAAGTTAAATGTTCTATGTGCAGAGAAGACTTATTCTTTAGGTTATCAGAATAATGTTATAAATGATAAAGATGAGCTTGTATCTAGCATAAAAAAACTTGTTAATGAGTGTAGTGAAAAGCTTGGCTTTAATATAAGGAAAGTGCTGCTTTCTGTACCGGTAACTTATACAGATTTTTATTATACCGAAGGAAAAGAAGAAATTACTAGTGAAGACTACCGAGTAACAAGTGATAACATTATAAATGTTTTAAAAAATGCAGCGCGTGGTAATATTCCAGCAAATGAGGAACTTATTCAAGCAATACCTGTTATGTTTAGGGTTGATAGTGAGGAAAGTAAGACTCCGCTTGGACTTAAGGGAGAAAACTTATTTGTTAAAGCAATGCTAGTGGCTTCTGATAAAAGATTTATCTACGAATTTATAAAAGTCGTAAGTGAAGCAGGTATCGAAGTAGTAGATATTATGCATAGTGCCTTAGCAGATTATGCAAATTTTGATACATCACTTGATAGTAAGACGGGTGCACTTATTAATTTAGGTAATACTAGTACGTCTGTTGGAATATTTAGTAAAGGCATTCTAATAAATAGTGAGATTCTTAATTTAGGTGGATATGAACTTGATAGGGATATTGGCCTTAAATATAACTTAAAACGTAGTGATGCAAAGATGGTTAAAGAAAAGTTTGCCTTAGCAAGTGTGAAGAATGCTAGTAATAAAGAACAGATGAAATTAACAGATAAAAATGGTGAAAATATAATAATTAGTCAAAGAGATGTAAGTGAGTTAGTGTCAAATAGGCTTAAGGAAGTACTAAAACTTGCAAAAAAGACAATTAACCACTTAACAAAGAAAGAAATTAGTTATATAATTGTAACAGGAGGATTGACTGAACTAAGAGATGCACCATTAGTAATTCATGAAGAGTTTGGTAATAAAGCTAGACTAGGAATGATTAATTATGTTGGTGCTAGATATAATGGGTATAGTACATGTATCGGAATGCTTCTATACTTTTATAGTAAGTTAAGACTTAGAGATAAAGAATTTTGTATGATAACTGATGATGATATAGATACCCTAGTAAATGGTGCTAGAGAAGTTACAAACGATTCGATACTTGGAAAAGTATTTGGGTACTTTTTTGATAATTAAAGGAGAGATATAAATGTTTGGATTAGAGATGGATCAAATCGCTAAGATAAAAGTTATTGGTGTCGGTGGAGGCGGAAATAACGCAGTAAACCGAATGATAGAGTCAGGAGTTAAAGGTGTTGAGTTCATAGTTGCTAATACTGACTTACAAGTATTAAATGCTAGTAAAGCAGCATGTAAGTTACAAATTGGTGCTAACATGACTGGTGGACTTGGTGCTGGAGCTAATCCTGAAGTTGGTAGAAGTGCTGCCATGGAAAGTAAAGAAGAAATTAAAGAAGCCCTAAAAGGTGCTGATATGGTCTTTGTTACTTGCGGTATGGGTGGTGGAACTGGTACTGGTGCTGCACCTGTTATTGCAGAGATTGCTCAAGATTTAGGAGCTCTTACTGTTGGTATAGTTACTAAACCTTTTAGATTTGAAGGCAAAAGACGTATGGAACAAGCAGTACTTGGTATTGAAGAATTAAAGAAACATGTTGATACTTTAATTGTTATTCCAAACGACCGCTTAAGAGAAATTATTGATAAGAGCACACCAATGATTGATGCCTTTAAAGAAGTAGATAACGTACTTCATAGAGGAGTTCAATCTATCAGTGATCTAATCGCTGTATCTGGTTTAGTTAACCTAGACTTTGCTGATGTTAAAACAGTAATGGCAAAACGTGGTTCAGCACTTATTGGTATTGGCTTAGGTGTTGGAGAAAATAGAGCTATTGAAGCTGCTAAACAGGCCGTATCTAGTCCACTACTAGAAACAAGTATTGATGGAGCAACAGATGCTATCATTAATGTAACTGGTGGAACAAGCTTAACACTGTTTGAAGCAGAAGATGCTGCTGAAGTAGTAAGACAAAGTAGTAATACAGATATTAATATTATCTTCGGTGCAGTTATTAATGAAAACTTAAATGATGAAGTAATTGTTACCGTAATAGCAACTGGATTTGATGATGTACCACAAGCAGATACACCTGCACAAGGAAGACCAAAATTAGAAGAAGAAAGTGATTTTGATATTCCACCATTCTTAAGGGAAAGAGATAATTTTTAGTTTATAACTTTATTCGACATCTTTATAGATGTCTTTTTTTTATAATAATATAGGTGATGCCATGACAATATACATAGATGTAGTCTTAATACTTAATTTTGTTATTGATATGCTGCTTATAATTGGTGTTGATATGTTATTAAAAAGACACACTAAATTTAGAAAAATTATTATTAGTTCTTTAATTGGTAGTTTATCTACTTTGTTATTGTTTGTTATTAAGGGAAGTTTATGGATGTTTATGTATAAGCTTGTTATAAGTGTTTTTTTAGTTATAATTGCTTTTGGTTATAAGGGATTTGATTATTTTAAAGAAAATTTGTTTTGGTTATATATTATAAGTATTATATTAGGTGGTTCTTTATATTTACTTAATGATACGATTACTTTAGAGAGTAATGGACTAGTATTTAGTAAAGGAACTATAGGATATAATGTTTTACTCTATTTACCTGTTGGTTTAATTATTTTATTTAAATACATTAAATACGTTAAAAACTATAGATGTAATAATTCTAATTATCTTGATGTAAGCATATATTATAAAGATTTAATTATAAACGAGACTGGTTTTGTAGATACTGGTAATAATTTAAGGTATTTTAATAAACCAGTTATTCTTGTTAATGGTAGTTTAGTTAAGGGTGATGTGTTATTTAGTTATATGCCTTATAAAGTTGTTGGAGGTAGTGGACTACTTAAAATATTTAAACCAGATAAGGTAGTTATTGATGGAAAAGATGTAAAAGTATTAGTAGGTATTAGTGATGTTAATTATAAGGGAGTAAATATTATTTTAAATAAGGAGGCTTTATGAAAAAGTTATGGGTTTTAATTTGTAAGTTACTAAAGATTGATACTAATATTTTATTTTTGGGTAGTACTGATGTTTTACCACCTCCATTATCTAAAGAGGAAGAACTTAATTATGTTATTCTTGCTAGAAGTGGGAATATAGAAGCAAGAAACAAGTTAATTGAACATAATTTAAGATTAGTTGTATTCCTCGCTAAAAAATATGAAAGTGCTGGTTATGATTTAGAAGATTTAGTTAGTATTGGAACAATTGGACTTATTAAAGGGATAGAGACTTATAAGCCAGATAAGAATATCAAACTAGCAACGTATGCTTCTAGATGTATTGCTAACGAGATACTTATGTATTTAAGAAAGAATAAGAAAAGAAGGGCAGAGGTCAGTTTAGAAGATGCACTAAACTATGATGCTGAAGGAAATGAACTTCATTTAGAAGATATTCTTGGAACTGAAGGAGATTTGGTATTTGATGAATTTAGTGAAAAAGAAAACAAGATAACTTTAAGTAATGAACTTAGTACTTTAAGTGATAGGGAAAAACTTATTATGACACTTAGATATGGACTTAATGGGACAGATGATTATACACAGAAAGAGGTAGCAGAGATGCTTGGCATTAGTCAGTCTTATATATCTAGATTAGAGAAGAAAGTTGTTAAGAAGTTACAAGGTGCACTTTTAAAGTGATGTTTTACTTTATTTATTATGTGTTATTTGGTATTATATGGTTGTATTAATTTTTGAGCTGTTATGTGTTAATATGTTAATTTGGTCGACTAGGGTTTATAATTATTTAACAGCGATAATTATAGGCATTCATGCGGGAAGTATTCCTTTCTTTGGAAAGAAAAGGGATACTTCTCTTTTTTTGTATAGGATGGTGGTAATAAGTGATTAATAATGAGTTTAAAGGTAGTTTGAAACCTATGATGAAAACATCGGAAATGGTTTCTCATTTAAAACATAAGAATATTAAGTTTGAAAAGATGAGTGAGGATGATGCTTTAAGATATTTAAAATATAATAATAATTATTATAATGTTACAGCATATAGGCATAATTTTGTTAAATACCCTTCACCGGCTGGGAAATATGAAGGCTTATATCAAGATTTAGATTTTGCATATTTAAAAGATATGGCAATTATTGATTATAGAGTCAGATTATTATTATTTAAAATGGTGATTGATATAGAACATTATTTAAAAATTAGAATATTAAATATTATAGAAGAAATAGATGAAGAAGATGGTTATAAAATAGTAAACTCGTACTTGAAATATGATTATAATAATTCTAAGATTTCAAAAAATGTTAATGACAGCATAAGAAGAAAAGTAACAAATAATAATTATAAAGATATATTTATTCAGTATGATTTTGATGGAAATAGGAAAATTGAAAACATACCAGTATGGGAGTTTTTGGAAATAATTACTTTTGGGGAACTAATTCGTTTTTATGATTTCTTTATTCATGAATATAATTTAAAAAAAGAGTATCAGTATGTGCAAATTTTAAAAGATATAGTTAAATTAAGAAATGCGGTGGCTCATAATACAAGTATTTTATCTCAGCTTGCTGAAAGAGATGATATTCATCTTGTAACTTGTAATATAATGGAATATTTAAAAGATTGTAATATAGGTAAAACAACGAGAAAAAATAAATTAAATAACTCCAGAATTAGACAAATAACATGTACTCTTTATATGTTTAATAAGGTAGTGACCAGTAATGGAATTAAAGAAAATATTTGTAAAGAGATAAATAAATTATTCTTTTATAGAATAGTTCTGCATAAAGATTATTATAATAATAATGAATTATTAAAGTCAGTTTATTTATATTTTAAAAATATTATTGAAAAAAATTATAAAAATATTAAAAAATAAGTTGACACGTTTAAAATTTATGTGATATATTGTTTGTGCATGGAAAAACGTCAAATCGTTTTTGTAAGGATTCTATACTAGCGGTAGAGTCCTATTTTTATTTATAGAATTAAAAATTTTTAATATGTTATTTGTAAAAATAAGTTAATACGTTTAAAATTTATGTGATTTATTGATTGTGCATGGAAAAACGTTAAATCATTTTTGTAAGGATTCTATACTAATGGTAGAATCCTATTTTTTTACTTGAATAAATAACAACATATTTTTCCACTATAAACTAGAGGTGAAAATAGTGGGTAAATATAAAGTTGATATTCCTTTTGTAGATACTAATAATATTAAAGTTCTTAAAAATGATGAAATGTTAGAGCTTTTTAAGAAATATAATGATGGAGATATGCTGGCTAAAGAAGAGTTAATTAATGGTAATTTAAAACTTGTTCTTAGTATAATTAAAAAATATAATAATGGAAAATATGATATGAATGATTTATTTCAAGTTGGAGTGTTAGGTCTTATTAAAGCAGTTGATAATTTCTCACTTGAATATAATGTTATGTTTTCAACGTATGCTGTTCCTTTAATTATTGGTGAGGTTAAAAGATTTATTAGAGATTCTAGTGCAGTTAGGATTAGTAGAGGTATAAGAGATAGTGCTTACAAAATTCTTAAATTTAAGGATGAATACCAAAACATTCATGGATTTGAGCCAAGCAATAAAGAAATATGCGATGCCCTAGGAATAGAAGAATATGAACTAGCATCATCTTTAGAGAGTTTGATGCCAACTGCTAGTATATTTGATCCAATATATAATGATGGTGGAGATACAATTTATTTGCTTGATCAGATTGCCGATAAAGAAAATGGTATTGATAAAGATGACAAAGTTAGTTTAGATAGTGCTCTAACAAAATTAAATGATAGAGGAAGGCATGTTCTCATGGCTAGATATATCTATGGAAAGACACAAATGGAGATAGCAGACGATTTAGGTGTTTCACAAGCACAAGTATCAAGAATTGAAAAGAACGCAATTAGATACCTAAGAAGATATATGGACTAAAAGCATATAATTAGATAGGTGATTAAAGTGCTAATGAGTGATATGCAAAGTAAAGATATTATTAATACAAAAACAGGTGCTAGACTAGGTAGGATAGTTGATATAAACGTAAACTCAGACGGTATAATTAATTATTTAGTAGTAAGTAGCACTAAGATGATGAGAAAAACTGGGGATTATAAAATAACTTTTAAGGATATAAGGACTATTGGCAGTGATGTTATACTTGTTGATTTAGAATAAAAATAGTATAATTTTACTAAGGTGTTTTATGAGAAAAAAAATATTTATAATAAGTATTGTCACTTTTTTGATAGATATGTTAACTAAATATTTTATTAAAGATTTAGTTATTATTAAAAATTTTTTTGAGTTTAAAAGAGTTATTAATGATGGCGCTGCTTGGAGCATTCTTTCTTCAAAAAGACTAATGCTTATATTAATTGGCGTGTGTGCAATATATTTTATTATTAAATTTATTAGTGACTTTAAAGAAAATAAACGTAACACTTTAGCATTTGGCTTACTTTTAGGTGGATGCCTAGGTAACCTATATGACCGAGTAATTTATGGTTATGTAAGAGATTTTATATATTTTAAATTTGGCAGTTATAGTTATCCAATTTTTAATATTGCTGATATTGGTATTGTTATTGGAACTATTTTGTTACTATACGCATGTTTGAAAGGTGAAGAAGATGGAAGTAGAAGTATTAAAAGAAGAAAGAATAGATAAGTATTTAGCTGAAGAATTAGGTATTTCTAGAAGTACAGTTAAGAAGATGATTGATGAAGGATTTGTTCTTGTTAATGGGAAAGAGGTTAAAGCTAGTTTAATACTTAGTGAGGCTGACGAATTATTTGTTAAAGATGGATTTATAAAAGAAGCAAGTTTTGAAGCAGAAGATATTCCAATAAATATTGTTTACGAAGATGATGACCTACTTGTTATCAATAAAAAAAGTGGCATGGTAGTTCATCCCGGTAATGGTAATACTAGTGGAACTTTAGTTAATGCACTTATGCACTATACAAAAAACTTAAGTAACAAAGAAGCTTTTAGACCAGGCATCGTTCACAGAATAGATAAAGATACTAGTGGTCTTATGCTAGTTGCTAAAAATGACAAAGCCCATGATATACTTGCAGAAGGTTTTAAAAATAAAACAATAAAAAGAGAATATATTGCCTTAGTATGCGGTGTTATTGGAGAAGACAGTGGAGTAATAGATGCTCCAATTGGTAGAGATGCTAAAGACAGAAAAAAAATGTGTGTAACATCCGAAAATTCAAAGAAAGCAGTTACCCATTTTAAAGTCTTAAAAAGATATGAACATTACACATTGCTTAGACTTATTTTAGATACTGGTAGAACACATCAGATTAGAGTTCATATGAAGTATATTGGACATCCAGTATATAACGACCCAGTCTATGGCAAAGCATATAACGACTTTGGTCAGTTTTTACATTCAGCGTCTATTGATTTTGAGCAGCCAACAACGCATGAGCATTTACATTTTGAGTGCGATGTACCAAAAGAGTTTCAAGATTTTTTAGATACACTTAATTAGTTAGATAGATGGATGTTATTAAGATAAAGGCATATAAACACCAAATATTATAAGGAATAAGTAAGCCCCATGAGTTATCTAGTTTTCTAGTTTCAATAGTAAGAAAAATACTTGTTACTAAAGTTACAACAGTACTTACAAGTGATAAAAATAGATTATTCATATAAAAGAAAAACAGACTATAAGTTTCTACACCAATAAAGTTCATAATAAGAATATAAAGGTAGTCATTATTAAGATTATCTTTTTTTAGAATTCTATATACAGTGATAGTAATTAGTGTAAATAATATGGGCCAAATTATTATAAAAATAAATTTAGGTGGAGTTATGCTTGGAAGATTCAGCGAGTTATAGAATCCAGCATCGAATGGGAAAAGAATGCTAGATACAAACCAAGGAATTAACAAAAAAGCAAAACAAATGATTTTTTTAGACATAGTATTCTCCTTTACTAAAAACTTTATTTGTTATAAAATATATATGCAAGAGGTGAAGTATTATGAGCGTAGTAGTTAGTAATAAAGATGAGATTATAATGCAACTTGTTCATTATTTTGTTACTGAAGAAGATTATGAACCGATACTAGTTAATGGGGTTAAGAATGAGGTTTGGCTTGAAAATCTTGATGCTCCATATAAAGTTATAAGAATTAATTCTAATTATATACATAATGAAGAACAATATAAGTTTGATGTATTTAAGATAAAGAATATAGTTAAGCAGATTAAGAAGAAAACATTTTCTTTAAAAATGAAAACGATGAATATTCTTTTAGATTTAAATGATGATATTAAGATTAATCCAGATAAAAATATTGATGTTTATAATGTTAAGACAATTAAAGACGTTAGAAATACGATTGGCGAAGTTTTTCCAAAATTAAAGACTGCAGGTCTAAATAAGGAAAATGATGTTGATATGATTGTTAATATTACTAATGATATTAATGAAAAAACTGAAGAACATAACAAAGAATATGAAAAAATATTTAAACCTAAGAAAAACTTTGTTACAAATGCAATAATTGCCCTTAATATAGCAATGTATATTTTATGCATTATTCATCCTGATTTAGTCAGAATGTTTATTTTAGATGGAGATGCCGTTAAAGCAGGTAAGGTTTATTTACTTTTAACAAGTACGTTCTTACATGCTAGCATTCTTCATTTAGGATTTAATATGTACGCTTTATATGTTATTGGTAATCAGGTTGAAACATTTATTGGTAAGACTAAATTTTTAATAATATATTTAGTTAGTAGTATAACCGCATCAATGTTATCAGCACTGCTTACACAAGGATATAGCCTAGGAGCAAGTGGAGCTATCTTTGGCCTTATGGGATGCTTATTATATTTTGGATATCATTATAGATTATATCTAGGTAGTGTTTTACTATCACAAATTGTACCAGTTATCTTACTAAACCTATTCTTAGGATTTAGTTTTAGTGGTATAGATAATGCTGCGCATATAGGTGGTTTAATTGGTGGCTTATTTATATCTATGGCACTAGGTTTATCCAAAAAAGATGATACATCTTCAAGAGTAAATGGCTGGATAATCTTTATAATTTATTTTGCATTCTTAAGTTATTTACTATTTTTTAGATAAGGAGATTTATTAAACTCCTTTTTCTTTATTTTAATATTTAATTATTTTATAATGAAGTTGGTGATAGTGTGAAAGATTATGATGCGTTAGATAGTAAGTGTCCATCATGCAGTGCACAGATAATTTGGGAGCCTTCCATAGAAAAGTTTAAATGTGAGTATTGCGGTTCTTTATTTAGTGCTGATGAGTTTTTAAAGTTACAAGAAAATGAAGAAGAAAATAGTAAAAGAGGTAATGAGGAACTAGTTTCTTTTAAATGTAATAATTGTGGGGCAGAGATAGTTTCTGATGTTAATACTTATTCTACATTTTGTGTTTATTGTGGAAGCTCAGCAATCCTTAAAGATAAGATTAATAGTGAAAATATGCCAGACTATGTAATACCTTTTAAAATAACTGAAGAAGATGCTAGAAGTGCTTATAATGAACTTTTAAAAGGTAAGATGCTTCTTCCTAGAAAGTTTAGAAAAGCCAAACTAAGTGAAAAAATAAGAGGAATATACATTCCATTTTGGGCTTATGATATTACATATGATGGTGATATAAAATTTGAAGGTGTTGATATAGAAGAGTGGGAAGATGATGAGTACGAATATGAAAAAAGAAAATACTATGATGTAATTGTAAGAGGTCATTACGAGTATGAAAAAGTTTTATGTGATGCGAGCAGATTCTTTAATGATGATTTAATGGACAGTATCTCTCCATTTGATTTAAATAAGTTAATCAAATATAATCATGCCTTCTTATGCGGATATTTAGCAGACACATATGACGTAAGCAAAGAAGAATCTTTTAATATTGCAAAAGAACGAACTACAAATTCTTGCATTTCAGTTGCTAGAAGAGAATCTCCTCATGACGAAGATCACTATACAGGCGATGACTTAGTAATTGATAAAACTAAAGCGTACCATCTTTATCTACCAGTATATATTCTAAGTGTCCCATTTAAAAAGAAGATTTATACATTTGCAATGAATGGTCAAACAGGTAAGTTAATTGGTAATTTACCTATTGGTAAAATTAGATACACTTTATCAATAACCAGTTTATTCATAGCAACTTTATTAATAATATTTATTCTTTTAAGTCTAACTGAAATGCCTCAAGAAGGCATATGCATATTATCTATTATTGCAAGTATTATAACTGTAACTATATATGGGTATATAATACATAATAAATACAAACCAGTTAATGCAGAATATTATGCTTTCGATTATTTAAATGAAAACAAATTAGAAACAGAAATAATTGAAGATTCTTATATTCATTCTAGTACTAGCAAAAATAGAAAATTGAATTCTAATAAAGATTAAATAAATCCACTCTAAACCGGAAAGATTCCGGTCTAGTCCGGAAAATGATAAATAAAAAAGCTATTCGCATGTGGATAGCTTTTAAAACTTTCTATATAGGCCAATTGCTTTACCTAAAATAGTACATGTAGGTAAGATGATAGGATCCATTTGATCATTTTCTGGCTGTAATCTAATATGATCCTCTTCTTTAAAGAAACGTTTAAGAGTTACTTCATTTTCTTCAGTCATAGCAACAACTATATCACCATTATTTGCAGTTTTTTGCTTTTGAACTATTACAATATCTCCATCCAAAATACCAACATTAATCATACTTAAACCAGATACCTTTAAAGTAAAAATAGTCTCTTTTCTAGGAAGAATATCTGCAGGTAGTGAGAAGAATTCATCTGGCTGCTCAATAGCCTCGATTGGCATTCCAGCAGTTACCTTACCAAGTAAAGGAACCTTAACGATTTCTTCATTCTTTGGCATATACTCATTTTCACCAGTTACTTCAATAGTTCTAAACTTAGACTTTGTTTTACTAATCGCACCTTTAAGTTCCAATTGTTTTAAATGAGTATGGACAGTTGCCGGACTAGATAAATTAAGACCAGCACATATTTCTCTTACTGAAGGTGGAAATCCATACTTTACAATATATTTTTTAATAAACGTTAAAACTTCTTCTTGTTTTCGGGTTAGTTTTTGTTCCATAATTTCAACTCCTAGTCATATACTAGCATAATTTACTCATTATGTCAAACAATTGTTTAAGAGAACTTAAGAAATTCATTTACTTTTAAGTATGCGCGTGTTATAATCTTACTCGTGGTGGTGATAACATGCATTTACCTAATATGAACGATGCAAAAATTAGAAATCAAAGTAAAGTTAATTATATTTACGAAAATAGAGAAAGTAATGACTTATTTAAAGGAAAAAAGTATTTTATTAAAACTTACGGTTGTCAGATGAATGTTCATGACTCAGAAGAAATAAGTGCTTTAATTGAATCTTTAGGTTATATTAAAACTGATGTTTTAGAAGAAGCAGACTTTATTATACTAAATACCTGTGCAATTAGAGAAAATGCTCATGATAAAGTGTTTGGTTTCCTTGGAAGATGTAAGCATTTAAAAAAAGAAAAGAAAGACATCATTATTGGTTTATGTGGTTGTATGGCTCAAGAAGAAAGTGTAGTAAATGAGATTAGAGAGAAACATCCTTATATAGATATTGTATTTGGTACTCATAACATGAATGACTTACCAAAAATGCTTACTAATTACTATGGAAAACAAGATATCGAAGTTTATAGTAAAGAGGGAGATGTTATTGAGTTTGGTAATCTTTACAAAAGAGACTCAAATATATCTGCTTGGGTTAATATCATGTATGGGTGTGATAAATTCTGCACTTATTGTATTGTTCCTTACACTAGAGGTAAACAAAGAAGTAGAAAAAGTGAAGATATAATCAAAGAAGTTAATGAACTTAAAGAAGCTGGATACAAAGAGATTACTTTACTAGGACAAAATGTTAATGCTTATGGTAAAGACTTAGATGATGTAAGTTTTGCTAGACTTCTAGAACTAGTAAGTGATACAGGTATTCCTAGAATTAGATTTGTAACAAGTCATCCATGGGATTTCACTGATGAAATGATTGACGTTATTGCAGAGCGTGATAACATTATGCCTTATATTCATTTACCATTACAAAGTGGGTCAAGTAGAATATTAAAACTAATGGGTAGACGTTATAGTAAAGATGATTATTTAACTTTATATAATAAGATTAGAAGTAAAGTTAAAGATGTTAGTATTACAACTGATATTATTGTTGGGTTTCCAGGCGAAACTAGAGAAGACTTTGAAGATACTTTAAAAGTAGTTAATGAATGTAAATATGATGGAGCATTTACCTTTATCTTTTCTCCTAGAGAAAATACCCCAGCAGCATCCTTTGAAGACAATGTTTCATTAAAAGAAAAAGAAGATAGATTGCATGAACTAAATGAACTAATTAATAAATACTCTAAAGAAAGTAATCTAAAAATGCTTAATAAATCAGTAAAAGTTCTTATCACTGGGGTAAGTGAAAAAGATGATACCAAAGTATGTGGATACACTGAAAATATGAAACTAGTTAATGTAGATGCCCCAAAAGAAGACATTGGTAAAATAATAAATGTTAAAATAACAGATGCCAAGAGCTTTAGTTTAGACGGAATTAAGGAAAGTTAAATTTAGGTTTAACTTTTTTCTTTGCAAATACCCTCTAAATGTTATATACTTAATATGGAAAGATAGAGGCGTAATATGGATAAAGAAATTGAAATAAAAAAGAAGAAAAAAAATTAGGTCTATACTATGGATTACTCGTAACAGTAATATGTATAATTGGTGTATCATTTGCATGGTTTAGACTATACCTAAGTCAAACTGAAAATAACACAATAGCATCAAGAACATGCTTTAATACAACCCTTACTGAAGACACATCTAAAATATCTTTAACAGATGCTTTTCCAATAATTGATGAAGATGGTCTTAAACAAACGCCATTTACATTTACAATAAAAAATAACTGTAATAGTTATGTTAAAGTATATATTACAATAGATAGTACTTATAGAGAAAGTACAAATACATCTTATTTAAAAGATAACTATATGAAAGTAAATATATCTCCTAAAGGTACAATAACTGGTAAGTCAGTAATACTAGGAAGTCAAACATTAACAGACTTAGAAAACAATAGAAAAGGTTATATTATTGTGAGTACTGGACTTAATGCTAACGAAGAAAAAAGTTATGATCTAAGAATATGGATGGATAGTGCAGTAACAACAGAACAAGGCTTAAATAAGAACTGGTCTGGTAAAATAGTTGTAGTAAGTAATGCAAGTAACAAACCAACATTTGCAGAGACTATACTAGCAAATAATGAAGTTAAGACTCCAATAAGTACACCAGGAGTAGCAGTATCTACTAATGAAGAAGCACTTTTAGCAAGTACAGAAGATGATTATGGTAAATCTTATTATTTTAGAGGAGCAGTAACAAATAACTATGTAGAATTTGCTAATAAGTGCTGGAGAATAGTAAGAGTCGGAGGAGATGGTTCAGTAAAAATTATCTTACATAATGATAATAAAGCAGGAGCAGCTAATCCTTGCGATGCTGCAAATAATAGTGCTAGTGCAGCATTTGCAAGATATTCTGGTGAAACATATGAAAGTGCATTTAATACAAATAAAGAGGATAATGCTTATATAGGATTTAAGTATGGAACACCAGGCTCAAATACATATGAAGCTACACATGCAAATACAAATAATAGTACAATACTAACTAATTTAGAAACATGGTATACAAACAATTTAAAAACATATGAAAGTGTAATAGCAGATACAATATGGTGCAATGATAAAAGTGTATCTTCAGGATTAGGATATGGTACAAATGACACAGATTATGGTGCTACTCAAAGATTAGTAAGTACAAACGGAAGCGCTGGTGGCACTGGTCCAAGTTTAAAATGTAATGGAGAATTAAGTAAAATAACATCAAAAGTGGGATTAATAACTGCTGATGAACTAGCTTATGCTGGATATGCTTATAGATTAAAAAACTCAACAACATATTTACAAGAAAATGCTACAGATAATTGGTGGTGTTCTTTGTCTCCTGTCTTCTTCAGTAGCGACGCTAACGTTTGGGACGCTGGCGGCAGCGCTGTCGTTTGGGGCGTTAAAGACAGCCGTGGCTCCTTCGGCTTCGTCGGCGTGAACGACGCTTTCGGCGTTCGCCCTTCAATTTCTCTTAAGTCGACGACCAACGTAACTGGAGAAGGAACCAGTAGTTCCCCATTCATAATAAGTATGTAAACAGGGCGAAGAATTATAAGGTCGAAATCGTCAGTCGCAGATGTCCCGAGAAACCCTTCGGGGGGACAAACTGACAGGCGAGAGAGAAAAAAATAGTAAGTGGGGATTTAGTACGTGTGCGTGGCAAGCGCGAATGCGGATTCTCCTTTTGGATAGTACACGCTTGGCACAACCCAAAGCGCCTTTTGCGAGTATGTATACACGCGAAAGGAGGCACGCTTTCAATAATGGTAAGGGCTTCGATTTCTCCAGATGTTATGGTGGATGTGGGTTTTGGACGTTTGTGATAAGTTTTGCTTGTCACAGGTATAATTTTAGCTTTTGCGAGTATATACGAGCAAAAGCGGTTTAAAAATATAATTATGCGGGCTATAACTATGTTAATAGATTTATAGTAGGAATTGTGTTTGCATAGGAATGAAAGGGATTTGTTATGAAGAGTGATAATAGTAATGAACCTATTACGTTAGGTATATTAAAAAAAGAGAAGTCTAGTAAGCCTGCTTTTGTGCTTATTTGTTTTATGCTACTATTGGGGACTTGTTTCGGTCTTCCTTATATTAAAGATTATATTAACAATAATAATAATTCCTTTTCTATATGGGTTAGGGGGCTTTTAAATAATTTTACTAATGATAATGAGCCTACGCCTAGTCCGGTTGCTCCTAGTGATGATAAGAATGTTTTAAGTAAGAGTAGTACTATTTCTTATCAAGGTATTAAGCTTACTAATTTTAGTTTAGAAGGCACTAAGATAAGTTTTGATATGTCATCTAATACTGATTTTAATTTGGATGAACATAAGTTATTTTTAGAGGTATATGGTACTAAGGATTTACTTACTAGGGTAAAGCTTACTGGTAATGTTAATACGGATGTTAGAAGTGTTACTAATAATTTATATAAGCTTACTGTTAATAGTGGTGAGTTATATTATGGTAAGATAGTTAATCTTTCTTTAGATGATTATCCAATTGTTAGTGGTATTAGTTCTTTGATGTGTACTTTAAATAACAGAACGATTACCTATAGTTTTGATGGAGATATTTTAAAGAGTGTTCATGATAATGTTACGAATAATGATACTAGTGATATTGATGCATATATGGCTTTACTTGGGAAATATCAGGAATTATCTAATAGATTAGTTAGCAATGGGTTAGTTAGTACTACAGAGGAAACTGATAGTGGATTTGCTTTTAATGCAGATATTACTTTAAATGAGAATATAAGGGAAACTTTAGGTGAGGATTATGATTATAATTATTTCTATATGAATGCACCACTTAAAGAGGTTAGTTATGATATGTTAACTAAAGGATTTGATTGTAAGTGAATATAAAGATAAATGATTTTGATGGGCCACTAGATTTATTATGGCATTTAATTAAGGCTCATAAGATGGATATATATGATATAAATATAGAGAAGATTACTAAAGAGTATTTAAGTTTTATTAATGAGCATAAAGAGCTTACTATTGATGGGGCTAGTGAGTATTTAGTTATGGCTTCTGAACTTATTCATTTAAAGAGTAAGTTACTTCTTAATAAGAATGATGAAGAGGAAGATGCTGAGTATGAAATTAACACTGAAGATGATTTAAGAAATAGGTTAATTGAGTATGAGAAGTTAAAGGCTGCTGCTGATAGGTTAGTTGAACTTGAAGATAAAAGAAAAGAGGTTTTAACTAAACTTCCTTCTAATTTAAGTGAATATGCTGATAAGAGTGTTAAATTAAGTAGTGATATTACTTTAGATGATTTGCTTAAGGCATTTGAGGATTATTTAAATAGAAAAAAATTAGATGAACCAGTTAATAAGGCAGTTACTAAAAGAGAGTTAAGTGTTGAAGATAGATGCTTAAGCATCAAGAGTTATCTTCATAATAGAGGTAAAATTAATTTTTTAGATTTGTTTGATGAAGTAGATAAGCCTTATGTAATTGTTACTTTCTTAGGAATTCTTAATTTAGTTAAGTCTAGGGAAGCAGTAATTAGTCAGGAGTATAATTTTGGTGATATATATATTGAAGAGAGGTTATCATAATGAATAAGTTAGGTGTATTAGAAGGGTTACTTTTTGCAGTAGGTGATGAAGGACTTTCTATAGATAATATTAAGAGCATATTAGATGTTAGTGAAACAGAAGCTAAAAACTTACTTAGTATGCTTCAAAAAAGATATGAATCTGATGAGTATGGACTTAGAATTAGTTATTTAGTAGAAAACTTTAAGCTTACTACTAAAAGAGAACATAAAGAGTATTATCGAAGACTAATTGAAAGACCCGAAAGTGATGAACTTAGTAGTGCAGCATTAGAGACTCTTGCAATTATTGCATATAATGGGCCACTTACTAGGTTAGAGATTGATGAGATGAGAGGAGTATCATCGTCTTACACTTTGAGGAAGTTACTTGCTAAGGATTTAATTTATGTTAGTGGTAAGAGTGATTTAGTTGGAAAACCTAATTTATATTCAGTTTCTAAATATTTTTTAGATTTCTTTGGACTTGGCAGTTTAAGTGACTTGCCTAAGGTAGAAAGTACACTTCATCCTGATAATGATGATGATTTGTATTATTCAATGTACAAGGAGGATAACAATGATTAATAAGGATATAAGGGAGTTTAAGGCTGATTTAGATAAGTATAATGCTAGTTTAAATAATGCTGTAAATAAGGAAGAGTGTGAAAAGATTTATCATGCATTTAAGGATGTAGTTAAAACTTATGTTTATAGTGCCAATGACTATTTAAGAAAGACTTTTAATGATTTACCTACACCTTATGTTAAAAGTGAGGGTTATACAGGAATGTTTAAGCCAGGCGTTGAGATGCATTATAGAAGTAAGTTAGAATATTATAGTGAACTTGATAGTCTTATTACTAGTAAGGGTTTAAGTGAAGAAGATATGCTTTATGCACAAGAAGCTATATACGTATTAAAGTTTTATTATCAAGATGTATTGCAATAAAAAAACAGACGAAGACGTCTGTTATTTTTTTTATGGCTGCCCAGATAGGATTCGAACCTATGAAATGTTAGGGTCAGAGCCTAATGCCTTACCGCTTGGCTACTGGGCACTGGTGCTCGTAATCGGAGTCGAACCGATACTCCTTGTGGGAAATAGATTTTGAGTCTATCGCGTCTACCAATTCCGCCATACGAGCAGTACATGTCAATTATAACACTAGTCAAGCGGAAAATACAATAGTTTAATTTTCTTATTTTTAATTTCAATAAGACCTTCATCTTTTAAATTCTTAAGTTCCCTTGTCATAGCACTTCTATCTACCGCAAGATAATCGGCTAGGGCAGTAAAACTTGATTTTAAATAAAGAACTCTAGCATTAGTCTCTTGATAAGAATTTTTAAAATATTCTAAAAGTTTATTTCTAATTGTTTTATTAGTTAGAATATCTAATCTTTGACTTGCTTCAGTATATTTTTTATTTAGAAGTTCTAAAAGATTTATTAGAAACTGAGAATATATTTGTGATGAAGTATTCTTAGGATTTAGTATAAAATGCATTTCCATAAATATTATTGTAACATCAGTCTTTGCTTCAATTTCATATTCCTTATTATTTAAATTTGAAATATTAGTACCCAAAATATTACCTTCACTAAGTTCTTCAATTATAATCTTATTTCCATTCTTATCTGTCTTTATTATATTTGCATCTCCTGCTATGATGATTCCAATAAAGTCATCGATTTTTATTTTATTTAAAATAAGTTCGTTTACATTAAAGTGTAAAGTATTTGCTTCTAACATTTTTAACAAAATGCCTTGTTTACTGGGGTGAATATTTTTAAAAAGATCATTCATTTTAACCACCTAAAATAATTTTATCATTATTTCAAATTTGTTGCAATTGCAACAATACAAATTACTGTTAAGACGTTATAATGAAGTTGTTAAATATAGGGAGGAAGTAAAATGAAAGTAATTAAAAGAGACGGACATATGGTAGATTATTGTCCAGAAAAAATTGAACAAGCTATTTTAAAAGCTAACAAAGAAGTTGAGGAAAGTGAGCAAGCTAGTAATACTCAAATTAAGAATATTATTAAGTATATTGAGTCTTTGGGTAAGAAGAGAATTTTAGTTGAAGATATTCAAGATATTATTGAGATGAAACTTATGAGTATTGGTAAATATCAACTTGCTAAGAAATATATTACATATCGTTATACAAGAGAACTTGTAAGAAGAAGTAATACTACAGATTTAGCTATTAAAGAACTTATTGATGGAGAAAATGAGTACTGGAATACAGAAAACTCAAATAAGAATGCCAAGATAGTTACTACTCAAAGAGATTATCTAGCAGGAATAACAAGCACTGATATTACAAGAAGATTCTTATTGCCAGAAGAAATAGTTGAAGCACATGACCAAGGAATTATTCATTTCCATGATGCCGACTATTTTGCTCAAAATGCACTACATAATTGCGATTTAATTAATTTAGAGGATATGCTTCAAAATGGAACTAACATTAATGGTGTAATGATTGAAAAACCACATAAATTTTTAACAGCAGTAACAATTGCCACTCAGATTATTACAGCAGTATCATCAAGCCAGTACGGTGGATGCACTATAACACTTACTCATCTAGCACCATTTGTTAGAGATAGTTACAACCGTTATTTAAAAATATATAAAAATAGAAAACTATCTAAAGAAGATTGTGAAAAGTTTGCTAAAGAAGATTTAAAGACAGAAATTACTGCAGGTGTTCAAACATTCCAATATCAAGTTAACTCAATGACGACAACTAACGGTCAAGCGCCTTTCCTAAGCGTTTGCATGTATCTAGGTGAAACTGAAGAATATAAAGAAGAACTTGCCATGATTATTGAAGAATTCTTAAATCAAAGAATTGAAGGAATGAAAAATGAAAAGGGTGTATATATTACTCCAGCATTCCCAAAACTTTTATACGTATTAGAAGAAGATAACATTCATGAAAATAGTAAGTATTACTACTTAACTGAACTTGCTGCTAAATGTACTGCTAAGAGAATGGTTCCAGACTATATCTCAGAAAAGATGATGAAGAAACTTAAAATTGATAAAAATGGTAATGGACAATGTTATCCATGTATGGGCTGCAGAAGTTTCTTAACACCATATGTTGATAAGGAAGGTAAACCAAAGTATTATGGTAGATTTAATCAAGGTGTTGTTACAATAAATCTTGTTGATGTGGCACTATCAGCAGATAAAGATGAAGAACTATTCTGGAAGATATTTGATGAAAGATTAGAACTTTGCCATAGAGCACTTCAAATTAGACATAAACGCTTAGCTAAAGCAACAAGTGATGTTGCCCCAATATTATGGCAACATGGTGCTCTTGCTAGATTAGGTAAGGGAGAAAGTATTCATGAACTATTACATGGTGGATACTCTACAATTAGTTTGGGTTATGCTGGTTTATATGAATGTGTTAAATTTATGACTGGACACTCTCATACTGATAATGGTAAGGGTAAAGAGTTTGCTTTAGAAGTTATGCAGAAATTAAATGATAAATGCAAAGAGTGGAAAGAAGCCGAAAACATGGATTACAGTGTTTATGGAACACCTATTGAGAGCACTACATATAAATTTGCTAAATGTTTAAGAGAACGCTTTGGAATAATCAAAGGTATCACAGATCGTAATTATATTACTAACTCATACCATGTACCAGTATTTGAAGAAATAGATGCCTTTACTAAGTTATCGCTTGAAAGTGAATTCCAAAAGTTATCTCCTGGTGGAGCAATCTCTTACATTGAAACTCCTAATTTGCAAAATAACATCCCAGCAGTAATTGAAGTTATTAAATTTATTTACGATAACATTATGTATGCTGAGTTAAATACTAAGAGTGATTATTGCCAGAAGTGTGGATATGATGGTGAGATTTTAATTAATGATGATTTAGAGTGGTATTGTCCTAATTGTGGAAATAAAGACCATGACACCCTAAATGTTGCAAGAAGAACATGCGGTTATATTGGTACTAAGTTCTGGAATAAAGGTAGAACTCAAGAAATTAAAGAAAGAGTCTTACATTTAGATAATAAGGATGCATAATGGCAAGATATAATAAAATTAGAAAGATGGATATCTCTAATGGCCCTGGAGTTAGAGTATCAGTATTCATGCAAGGATGCACATTTAATTGTAAGAACTGTTTTAATCCGGAAACACATGACTTTAATGGAGGCAAAGAGTTTACTGACGATACAGTAAATGAAATATTAAATCTTTGCAATAATAGTTATATAGCCGGCTTATCTATTTTAGGGGGTGAGCCACTTCATAATAAGAATATAGATGCTAGTACAAAATTAGCAAAAGCATTTAAAGAAAAGTATCCAGATAAAAGTGTTTGGATATGGACTGGTTTTAACTTTGAAGACTACGTTATGGATAAAGAAATAACTAAATACGCTGATTTTATTGTTGATGGTCAGTTTGAAGAAGATAACAAAAATCCAAAACTTTTGTATTCAGGTTCTAGTAATCAAAGAGTTATCAATGTTAAAAAGACAATGAAAAAAGGTAAAGTAGTAGAGGAGAATAATTTATGAAGTTAAGAGGATTTGAAGTTGCTAAAGGATGGGAAAGCAAAGATATTCACATTCCAATTAGAAAAACTGCAAACTCTGCTGGATATGATGTGGAAGCAGCAGAAGCTGTTGTCATTCACCCATTTAAATTAGGAGATAAACCAACACTTATTCCTACTGGACTAAAAGCATACTGTCAAAGCGATGAATGGTTTATGCTTGCTAATAGAAGTTCTAATCCAATTAAAAGAGGACTTGTAATGGCAAATAGTATTGGCGTTATTGATAGTGATTATTATGGTAACCCTGATAATGATGGACATTTTATGTTTGCATACTATAACTTCTTTAATGAAGACGTTGTTATTAAAAAGGGTGATGTAATAGGGCAAGTTATTTTCCAAAAGTATTTAGTTACTGATGATGATAATGCAACAGGCATGCGTGCTGGTGGATTTGGCTCTACTGATAAATAGGAAGAAATTCCTATTTTTTTTATGCTTAGTGTGGTATAATTCTATTGTGTCCTTGTAGCACAGTAGGATAGTGCAATCGCCTCCTAAGCGATAGGTCGGCAGTTCGAATCTGCCCAGGGACGCCATTATTGTGATTAGGAAGCCCTTTCGAGGTGCTTTTTTTTAAAGTAAACTAATAAGTGCTTTAGTTTTAATAATTTGTGTGCTATAATCTTAGGCGAAGAAAAACATGGTGAGAAAATGAAAAGGCTTATTAAGTATTACATGATTATAATTATTATTTTAATTTTATTTCTGGGTCATGGTCTTATTTTTAATCGTGAAAAAAGAACATACAAACTAGAAATTATTAGTTCTTATGGGGATAATGAAGCATATCACCCAAAAGTTATTACCTTTAATAAAAAGTGGAATGGGTACAAGTACTGGATGAGTTATACTCCATATCCAGGCGGTAATTCGGGCTATGAAAATCCTCATATAGCAGTATCAAACGACTTAATAAATTGGTATGCCCCTAATAAAAAAAATATAAGCCTTGACGAAGTAAAAAACAAATACAAGAAAAAAAGATATAATTCTGATTCTCATATAGTGTATAATAAAGATAAGGATACAATAACTTGTTATTGGCGTTATGTTGATGACGTTGCTGGCAGTGTTACAATCTTTAAAAGAGAAACCAGCGATGGAATAACATGGACTGCTAAAGAAAAAGTTTTATATTCTAAAGATAGACATAAAAAAGATTATGTTAGCCCAGCAATTATTTATGAAGATAGTACATATAAGATGTGGTATGTAGATGTTTATAATACAATTAGGTATGCAGAAAGTCCTGATGGTATGAAGTGGACTGATAAAAATAAGATTAGTTTTAAGTATCCAGAAAAATTAGATACATGGCATTTAGATGTTATTAAAACTGATAAAGGTTATGAAATGATTGTGGTTGCATATGATAAATGGAAAAATCATAATAAAATGGACTTATACTATACAATAAGTAATGATGAAGTTAATTTTAAGGATGCAATTAAGATTCTAGAACCAGAACGAGGAACACTCAATTGGGATAATAGTGGAATATATCGATCATCCATAATTTATCTAAATGACACATATTACTTATATTATGGTGCAGTCGGAGTTACCGCTGAGCGTGGCATCGGTCTTGCATATGGAAAAGATATTACCAACTTAGTAAGAGATAAGACAAATTATAAAGACCCTAAAAAAGTTAAGAGATTAATTAAGAAGTTAGAAAGGTAATTTTATGAAGTCAAAAGTATTATTTACAAAAGAAATAAGCCCTAGTGGATTAGTTAAAATTTATGAAGCGTTAGGGGAAAAATTAAATGGCAAGGTTGCTGTTAAATTGCACTCTGGAGAAGAAGGTAATCAAAATTATTTGAGACCAGAGTTTGTACGTGAATTAATCCATCATGTTAATGGAACTGTTGTTGAGTGTAATACAGCATACAATGGAGCAAGAAATACAACTGAAAAGCATCAAGTTTTGATGGAAAAACATGGATGGAATAAATATTTTGACGTTGATATTATGGATGCAGAAGGCGATTTAGAACTTGATATACCTAATGGTAAGGTAATTAAAAAGAATTATGTAGGTAAAAATATTTCAAATTATGATAGTATGTTAGTGCTATCTCATTTTAAAGGTCATCCAATGGGTGGATATGGTGGAGCTCTTAAACAATTATCGATTGGAGTAGCATCTTCCTCTGGCAAAACATATATTCACACTGCGGGTAAGACTGCTAAACAAGAAGAGTTATGGGATAATGCTGCAGAGCAAAATTTATTTCTAGAATCTATGGCAGATGCAGCATCAAGTGTAGTTAATTATTTTAATGGAAATATAGTATATATTAATGTTTTATGTAATATGAGTGTCGACTGTGATTGCTGCGCTGTTGCTGAAGATCCTTGCTTAAAAGATATTGGTATTCTTGCGAGTTTAGATCCAGTAGCAATTGATGAAGCATCTATCAATTTAGTAAAAAATTCAAACGATCCAGGCAAAGAACATTTTATGGAAAGAGTAAACAGCAGAAACGGCTTACGTACTATAGAAGAAGCAGAGAAACATGGTATTGGTTCTAGAGAGTATGAACTTGTAAATATTGATTAAAAAAAGTGCTTGTATAAAAAAGGCACTTTGTAGTATAATTAATTTAGGAAGAGCACTAACCCCTGAAAGTTAGGCTTCTCCACTTTTTGGGTTTTGAAGCTACTTAACAGGTTAGTTAGTAGCTTCTTTTTTATCTAAATATAGCAAATGCTATCTTTAAAATAAATAAAAGGAATAGTATGATTATTATTTTGTCTAAAATTAATTTAAACTGTTTCATACGCATCACTCCCTTCTTTTTTAAGAGGGGAGAAGCCTAACATAGTACTCTTCAAGAAGGTATATTATCACAAACATTAAACTCATGCAAGCCCTTTATTTATGCAGGTTTGCAGACTTTTAAAATCTGTAATTTTTGCATAAAAAAACACCTTATAAGGTGTCAATATTATTTGGTAAAAGCTTTTCTAGATAATTTAATATATCTTCCTTTGAATATTTATTGTCTGTAATCCATTCGATGCCAACATTGGTAATTGCTCCTATATAAAATTTAGCAACAATGTCAACGGGGATAGTTCCTTTATTAAGCCCTGATTCTTGAACTCTTTTTTTGATATCTTTATTAACAACATCAGATATAATATCCATCATAACACCATTACGATTATTTACCATGATTGCTGAATATATATTTTTCTTATCTTCAATATGAGTAAGCAATAACTTAAGCATTTCCATATAATATTCCTTAGTATTCAAATTATTATCATTGGTATCTAAATAAGAAGTTAAACTATCTTTAAAAGTATCCAAAAAGTCAACTAAGAATTCATACTTATCTTCATAATGTGCATAGAAAGTAGACCTGTTTACTAAAGCTCTAGCACATATTTCAGATACTTTTATTTCTTCAAATGTTTTTTCTCTCATTAAATCAACTAGTGCCATATAGAGCACTTTTTTTGTTTTAATAATTCTTAAATCTTGTTTTTCGTTTTTCATAATTCATCACACCAACATTATATCTAATTATATACTTTTTGCAAGATAATTAGCACTTTGTTGCTTAAATATGCATACAAAACAATCAAGTTGTTGGATTACATACAAAATAGCAAATTAATAGTGCCTTTTTAAAATCTGTAGTCATATAATGTTTAGCGAGGTGAAAGAAATGAATAAGTTTAGTGATTTTATTACTAAGCATAGTAAAAATATTTTGATTATTACTATAGTTTTATTAGTATTTTCATTTATTGGTATGAAGATGACTAAAATTAATTATGATATTTTAGTTTATTTACCAAATAATTATGAAACAATTAAAGGACAAAATATTTTAACTGATGAATTTAAAATGGGCTCTTACTCAATTGCAGTTGTTGAAAATGCAAATGCTAAAGAATTACTTGCAGTTGAAGATAAGTTACGTGGTGTTGATGGAGTAGGTGAAGTTTTCTCTATCTATGATGTGTTTGGAACTAATATTCCTCTTGAAGTGCTTCCTAGTGAAGTAAGAAATAAAGTTCATAAAGAAAACACAGATGTATTATTTGTTACATTTCTAGAAAGTACTAGTAATGAAAAAACAATTGATGCTGTAAGAGAAATTAGAAATATCACCAGTGATAATTATATGTTTGGTGGTATGAGCTCAATGGTTCTTGATACAATGGAGTTATCTGAAAAAGAGATAACAATATATGTAGCAATTGCAGTCGTACTTTGTTTACTTGTCTTAGAGCTTTCCCTAGATAGTTACTTAGTACCATTATTATTACTTTTAAATATAGGTATATCAATTATCTTTAATCTAGGTACTAACATATTTTTAGGAGAAATATCTTACATTACAAAAGCCCTTGTTGCAGTACTTCAGTTAGGTGTTACAACAGACTTCTCCATCTTCTTATATCATGCTTATGAAAGTAAAAAAGGTAAAATGAAAAAAGAAGAAGCCATGAAACTTGCTATAAAAGAAACATTTACTTCAGTAATTGGTAGTTCAACAACTACCATTGCTGGGTTCCTAGTATTATGTACAATGAGTCTTACTTTAGGTAAAGATTTAGGTATTGTTATGGCAAAAGGTGTGCTTCTTGGTGTTATTACTGTTTTAACAATTTTCCCAGCACTTTTACTTGTATTTGATAAGTGGTGTGAAAAAACTAGTCATAAAGTAATTACTCCTAAATTTGATAAATTTAACAACTGGATAGTTAAAAGACATAAAGTAATCTTTGCAATATTTATTTTATTACTTGTACCTATTTATTTAGCTAATAATAAAGTTAATGTTTATTACAAAATAGATAAGACATTACCAGACACTTTAGAAAGTATTAAAGCAAATAATATTTTAAAAGATGGCTACAACATAGTAAGTCCAGAAATCATTTTAGTAGATAGTAATATGAAAACTGGCACTATAAATAATATGGTTAGTGAAATTAAAAAGTTATCAGGTGTAGACTTAGTACTATCTGCTAGTGAACTAAGTGATTATGGTATCACAACAAACATGCTTGAAGATAAAACTAGTATGTTTAAAAGTGATAAATATCAAATGATTTTAGTAAACTCTTTATATGAAGTTGCTAGTGATGAATTAAATGATGAGATAGCTGATCTTAATAAAATAGTTAAAAGTTATGATAAAAATGCCATAGTTGCTGGTGAAGGACCTCTTATGAAAGACCTTATTACAACTAGTGATACAGACTTTAATAATGTTAATGGCTCTTCTATAGTATGTATCTTTATAATCTTATTTATAGTACTAAAATCATTTAGCTTGCCATTCTTACTTATTATAGCAATTGAAGCCGCAATATGTATGAATATGAGCATCTCTTACTTAAGTGGAGTTACACTTCCATTTGTTGCTCCAATAGTTTTAGGAACAATACAGTTAGGAGCAACCATTGATTATGCAATCCTTATGACAACAACATACTTAAATAATCGTAAGACTATGGATAAAAAAGAAGCAATACTTAGTACTCTTAATAATTGTGGAAACTCAGTATTCGTTAGTGGCTTATGCTTCTTTGCAGCAACATTTGGTGTAGGAGCATATTCAAAATTAGAAATGGTTGGATCCCTATGTACTTTAATTAGCAGAGGAGCAATCCTTAGTATGATAATAGTTATTACAGTATTACCAAGTATACTATTAATCTTTGATAAATTAATTGGTAAGACAATGTTAGGAAAGGATAATTTTATGAAAAATAATAAAAAAATTATTACAAGTATATTTTTAGCTGGAGCCTTAATGATGCCACTTTGTGCAAACGCTTTAACTAAAAATGAAACAGTTTATGGAAAATTAAACCCAGATGGAAGTGTTAAGTCTAGTTTTGTAAATGAAGAACTACTTAATACGGGTAATGGAACAATAAATGATATTACTAACTTAGAAGACATTATAAACTTAAGTGGTAATGAATCATTTAACCAAAAAGGAGATAAGATAACTTGGGAAGGACTAGGAAATAATATTTTCTACCAAGGTAAATCTTCAAAAGAACTACCAGTTAGTGCTAACATCACATATAAATTAGATGGTAAAGAAATAGAACTTAAAGAACTAGCTGGTAAAAGTGGTAAAGTTACAATAGAAGTTAAATTTACTAATAACTCTAGAAGAAGTGTTAATGTTAATGGTTCTAGAGAAACTATGTATACACCATTTGTTGTAATGAGTACATTTACTCTAGATGATAGTGCTAAAAATATTAATGTTAGTAGTGGTAAAGTAATTAATAATGGTAAAGTTAACATGGTAGCAGCTCTTAGCACACCAGGTTTATCAGATAGTTTAAAATTAAGTGAGTTATCAAGTCTTAATAAAGTTACTATTACTTACGATACAGATAAGTTCTCACTAGGAACTGTATATATGATGATAACTCCTAAATTAATTAGTTCTAGTGACATATCATTATTATCAAATATTACTTCAGTAACAGATAAATTAAACACTTTAAACGATGCAATTAATGCATTAGAGTCTGGTGCAAGCTCACTAGAATTAGGAACCAAGAATGCATCTGAAGGATCTATTAAACTTAGCGCATATTTAGATAAACTATATAGAAGTTCAGTTGCTTTAAGTAACGGATCTATATCATTAGATGACGGCGTTAAAACACTTTCTAAAGAACTTTCAAGTATATCAAATATTTTAGGTGATAACTCTGAAGATATTGCTAAAATGCAAATGCTATTACAAGCAAATAAAAACACAATTAACTCATTAAAAACAAATAATGAAAAAATTAAAACAGCCTATGAAACTGCAGAACTTAAGGATAAAGAATATATAGACTTACTTAATGCAAGCCAAAATGAATTATTTACAGTTAAATACGAATATGAAAATCATTATAATTCTAACTTACAAATAATTGGCCTATTAGAACAAAATGTAGCAGCAATTGAGAAAACCCTAGCAACTTTTGATGGATTAAACAAGAAAGTTAATGCTATGCTTCCTGCTCTTAATAAAGGCTTAGAAGGTTTAAATAAAGGTACCGAAGACTTAAAGACTAATACAGCAATGCTTGCAGCAGGAGTAAAAGAACTTGCATCTAATGGTAAAGTGCTTGCTTCCGGTATGCAAGAAATATCAAGTGGTATGACTGAACTTTCAGAAGGCATTAAAAAGTTAGATAATGAAGGAATTAAACCAGTTACAGATAAAGTTAATAATATGTTAGTACCAACAGCATATAGAGCAAAAGAACTAGTTAAACTAGGTGAAAGTTATACTTCATTTGCTGGTAGTAACACTACTGGAGAAACTAAATTCATTTATGTAATGGATGGAGTAGAAGCCAAAGAAGAAGTTAAAACTACTAATACTGAAACAGAGAAAGATAATCTTTGGACAAGAATTAAAAATATATTCAAATAGAAAAAGGCTTGTATAAAACAGGCCTTTTGTAGTATAATCAAGTTAAGGAAGAATACTAACCCCTGAAAGTTAGGCTTCTCCAAATTGTTGTTTTTGAAAAAGCTAATATTTAAAGGATTGTTAGCTTTTTCTTTTTTATTTTATTAATACTTAATAGTAATAACTAGAATATTAAAAGAGTGTTTATCTATTGATTTAAACATTCTTTTATTATAAAATACTATTAGATAGAAAGTAGGCAGGTGTTAATGAAAAATAAAAAAGAAACACTTTTAATACTAACAATACTAATAACAATATGTATAATAATATTTAATAGAGATAGACTATATGAAGCAAAATACATAGAACCAAAAGATACTCTCTTAGCAATAACAATTAATGGTGAAATAAGTACAACATTTCCAACAACTGCTGCATATGAAACAAGCGTAAAATGTACTACAGGAACAGGTAAAGTAGAATGGAATGGTACTAAATGGGTTCTTACTACAAGTGGAATAACTAAGGGAAGCACTAAATGCAATGCAACATTTAATCAAACATTAAGACAATCAATACTAGCAAATAATGAAGTTAAGACTCCACTTACAACACCAGGAAAAGAAGTTAGTGCTTATAAAGAAAGTGATGTAACAACTACAAATACATATATGGTAGATAACGAAGAACAATATTATTATGTAACATATGGAACAGGATGGAAAGCAAATGGTTCTAAATTTAATTTAACTGGTACATCTGTAACAACAGATACATATACTAATTCATATGCTAGTTTAGTAGGTAAATATTTACCACAAAGTTCAATAAATAGTTCTGGATCAGGTACTGCAGGAACTATGAAAACAACAACTAACTTATCTGCAGTATATTATGTAGTAAGTGCTACACAAGATAGTTTTGCATATAAACAAATAACATCAAATAAAAATACGACAGAAGCATTACTTGCTAGTACTGAAGATGATTATGGTACATCTTATTACTTTAGAGGAGCCGTAACAAATAACTATGTAGAATTTGCTAATAAGTGCTGGAGAATAGTAAGAGTTGGTGGAGATGGCTCAGTAAAACTTATCTTACACAATGATAATACAGCAGGAGCAGCTAATCCTTGCTCATCAGCTAATAATAGCACTAGTGCAGCATTTGCTAGATACTCTGGTACTACATATAAGAGTGGATTTAATACAAATTATGATGATAATGCTTATGTAGGATTTATGTATGGTGCTGTTGGAGCAAGTGACTATGCAACTACACATGCAAACACAAATAATAGTACAATCCTAACTAATTTAGAGACCTGGTATACAAATAATTTAAAAGATTATGCTGATAAAATAGCTGATACTGTATGGTGTAATGATAAAACAAATGTAACAGATACAACATTCAATCCTTGGAATATGAGTAATGTAAATGGTTTAGGATATGGTACAAATGTAACATATTATGGTGCTACACAAAGATTGGTAAGTAGAAATAATAGTGCTGGAGGCACGGGTCCTAGTTTAAAGTGTAATGGAGAACTAAGTAAAATAACATCTAAAGTTGGTTTAATAACAGCAGATGAAATAGCATTTTCTGGGTTAATATTTGGTAATTATAATCATTCTACATATTTGCAAGAGAATACTGGGACAAATTGGTGGTGGTCTTTGTCGCCTTACTACTTCAATGGCAACAACGCTTACGTTTGGTTCGTGTTCTCGGGCCGCTTGAACGGCAACAGCGTTAACGCCGACTATGGTGTTCGCCCGGTCATTTCTCTTATATCTTCGACCAACGTAACCGGGGATGGAACAAGTGAAAATCCATTCATTGTTGAAAAATAAACGAAGTGAAGAATTAAAAGGTCGATATCTTTGATCTTTGTAAGTCCCGAGAAACCCTTCGAGGGACAAATTATGGGCGTAGTTGATAAAAAAATTTTATACTAAACTAAGACGGTTAAGCGGCAACTGGCATGCGGAATTTCCGCTTGGAGCATGTCAGTTGCCGCCAATTGAGTTATACACAATAGATTCTAATAGTGGTGGTTTTATGGAAAGATTTTATAGATATTTATGTGAATGTATATTTATAGCTATATTTGCTTTTGTTATATTTAATAATAAGAGTGTTAGTTATGGTATAGATGAGGTTCCTTTATATAATGGGGAACCTTATGTTATTATTGATAATAATGAGCCTTCTTTTAGTGAACTTGTTAAAGATTCTTTTGAGCTTTATAGTGATTTAGATTCATTTGGTAGATGTGGGGTTGCTTATGCTAGTATTGGACCTGATTTGATGCCGACTGAAAAAAGAGGATCTATTGGCAGTGTTAAACCTAGTGGGTGGCATACAGTTAAGTATGATATTGTTGATGGTAAGTATTTATATAATAGATGTCATTTAATTGGATACCAGTTAACTGGGCAGAATGCTAATCCTAATAATTTGATTACTTGTACTAGAGAGACTAATAGTAAAACTATGTTAGAGTTTGAAAATAAAGTAGCTAGTTATATTAAAGAAACTGGTAATCATGTTATGTATAGAGTAACACCTAAGTTTTATGGAGATAATTTAGTTGCTAGTGGAATTGAGATGGAAGCTAAAAGTGTTGAAGATAATGGTGCTGGGCTTAAATTTCATGTTTATGTGTATAATGTAGAAACAGGAATTGATATAGATTACAAGACTGGAGAAAGTAGTTTGTCAAATTAGTGTATATTTTCTTTTAGTTTTGTTTTTCTTTTTTTAATTTTGTATTATATTAAGAATGTGTAGGAGAGGTGATTTAAATGTTATATCCATCTGTTGATAAAATATTAAATCAGGTCGACTCAAAGTATAAGCTAGTTCATGTGATTGCTGAGAGAGCGAAACAAATTCAGGAAACTGGATGGTTACAAATGAAAGAAAGCGATTATAAGAATAAGAAGGAATTAGGTCGTGCTTTAGAGGAAGTAGACGCTGGTTTAATTAAAATTAAGTAAGCAAAGTGCTTATTTTTTTTTGAAATAATAAGAAAATAGGGTATAATAAGATTTAGGTGAGAATATGAAAAAAGTTATACTTGTTGATGGAAATAATTTAATGTTTAGAAGTTATTATGCAACTGCTTACACAGGTAATATTATGAGAAATAGTAAGGGTTTTCCAACTAATGCTTTGTATGGTTTTACTTCAATGATTAATAAAATTGTTGAGGAAGAAAAACCAGAGTATATGGCAGTTGCTTTTGATATTGGTAAAAATTTTAGACATGAAAAGTATGATCATTATAAAGAAGGAAGAAGAGAAACTCCAGAAGATTTAAAAGTTCAAATGCCTTATGCTAGGAAGATACTAGAAGCAATGGGAATTAAGCATTATGAAGTAGAAAACTTTGAAGCAGATGATATTATTGGAACTATTGCTGCTATGGCTGATAAGGATCCTGAGTTTGATGCGACCATTGTGTCTTCTGATAGAGACTTATTACAATTAATTAGTGATGTTGTTGATGTTAAACTTTTAAAACAAAAAGGTTTCATTAGATATAATAAAGAGACTTTTAAAGATGATTATGGAATTGAGCCAATTAGAATTATTGACCTAAAAGCATTAAGTGGAGATGCTTCAGATAACGTGCCAGGTGTTAAAGGAATTGGCGAAAAGACGGCCTTAAAACTATTGCAAGAGTATGGTACTTTAGAAAATATTTATGCTAATATTGATTTAATTAAAGGGGCTACTCATGAAAGGCTTGTTAATGATAGAGATAGTGCTTTCTTTAGTAAAGACATATGCACTATATATAGAGAAGTTCCCCTAGAAGATACTTTAGATAGTATGAAATATATGGGACGTAACGACTCATTAGATGAATTATTTGCTGATTTAGAGTTTTATTCATTTTTAAAGAAGATACCTAAGAAGCAAGTAAAACTTGATGTTAGTTTTAAGGAACTTAGTGATGTTCATGAAATAAATATAGAAAAGTGCGTTTCTTATTATATTGAGTGTGATAAAGAAAATTATCATTTAGGTAAGATAATTGGCATGGGTGTATATGATGGAGATAACTTATTTTATGTTAGTCCAGAAAAAGTTAAAAAGGTTTGTGAATATTTAAAACAAGCAGTAACTTATACTTATGATTTAAAGAAGAATATGGTTTTACTTAAAGATGTTAATATGATAAGTAATTTTGATCATATGATAGGTACATATTTGCTTAATTATCAAATGAAAGATGATTTGGCTTTTATGATGAATAATGATGGAATAGAAGCACCTTTTTATAGTGATATTCTTAAGGATGAGGAAATGCTTAAGAAGGGTGTAACTTTAAAAGCTAAATATGTTTATGATACTAGAGATGATATTGTAAAGAGATTAAAAATGGATGATATGTTTGATTTGTTTACAAATGTTGAAATGCCACTAGTTAGAGTACTTGCTAAGATGGAACTTGCTGGTATTAGGTGTGATAAAGATATTTTAAAAGAGATGAGTGAAGAGGCTGGAGTTCGTTTAGATAATTTATCTAGAGAGATATATAATTATGCTGGATGCGAGTTTAATGTTTCTAGTCCTAAACAGTTGGGTAATATCTTATTTGATCATTTAGGTTTACCATACAGGAAGAAGAAAAAGGATGGGGCTAATTATAGTACGGATGCTAGTATTTTAGAGGGTTTAATTGGTGTGCATCCGATTATTGAACTTATTTTAGAATATCGTAATTTAGCTAAACTTAAGAGTACTTATTTAGATGGACTTAATAATTATATTTTAGATGATGGTAGAATTCATACTATTTATAAACAGACTTTGACTAGAACTGGAAGGTTATCTAGTGCAGAGCCTAATTTACAAAATATTCCAGCTAGAGATGAGATGGATAGAAAAGTAAGACGTGCATTTGTGCCAGAATATGATTTATTTTTAAGTGCTGATTATTCACAGATAGAACTTAGAGTACTTGCTCACATAAGTAATTCGAGGAAGATGATTGAGGCATTTAAGAATAATGAAGACATTCATACAAGAGTGGCTAGTGATATTTTTGGTGTTAGGCCGGAAGAAGTTACTAAGAGCATGAGAAGAACAGCTAAAGCAGTTATCTTTGGTATTGTTTATGGCATTAGTGGTTTTGGACTTGGTGAGAATTTAAAGATTAATCCAAGTGATGCTAAGAAGTTTATTGAGAAGTATTTAGAACTTTATCCAGGCGTAAGTGAATATATGGATAATATTAAGAAAGAAGCCCATATTTATGGTTCAGTTAGAACTTTATTTAACAGAAAGAGAACCATTGAAGAACTTAACAGTACTAATTATATGGTTAGAAGTAGTGGAGAGAGAATTGCTCTTAATACACCTATTCAGGGAACTGCTGCTGATATTATAAAGATGGCCATGGTAAAATTAGATAAAGTTATGGAAGAAAAAGGATTTAAGAGTAAGATGCTTTTACAGATTCATGATGAACTTGTATTTGATGTTTGTGCTGATGAGAAGGAAGAACTTATTAGTGCAGCACGTGATGTAATGGAAAATATTGTTAACTTAAATGTTCCTTTAAAAGTTAGTACTGATGTAGGAACAGATTTATATGAAGCAAAGTAGGTGATTTTATGCCAGAACTAGCAGAAGTTAGAACTGTCGCAAGTGTTTTAAAAAAGAAACTTATTGGTAAGAAGGTAACTGGTGTCAAAGTTATTTATCCGAGAATTATTGAAAGCACAATGGATATTAATGAGTTAATCGGTCATACCTTAGAGGATATTACAACGTATGGTAAATATTTAATATTTAATTATGGTGAAGTTTCTGTTATCAGTCATTTAAGGATGGAAGGCAAGTATTTTGTTAAGCCTAGTGATGATGAGATTTTAAAGCACGAACATGTTATTATTTATTTTGGTGATTTGTCTTTAAGATATCATGATACAAGAAAATTTGGTAGAATGTGCATAGTAAAAACAAGTGAAGCAGGTAAGAATCCAGCACTCGTGAAACTTGCTAAGGAGCCTTTTGATATGGATGCAGATGAACTTTATAGTCATATTCATAATAAGAAGAAACATATGAAAAGTCTTCTATTAGAGCAAGAAGTAATAGCTGGTTTAGGTAATATATATGCAGATGAAGTTTTATTTGCATCTAAAATAAATCCCCTTAGATTAGGTGAAAGTGTTACTATAGAAGAGTGTAATAGGATAATTAATAGTGCTAGAGATATTTTAAGTTTAGCTATTAAGGAAGGCGGAACTACTATTAGAAGTTATACTTCTAGTTTAGGAGTTACCGGTAATTATCAAAACTTTTTAAAAGTACATAAAAAAGAAGGAGAACTATGTACTTGTGGATGCAAGATAGAAAAGATTAAAGTTGGCGGCAGAAGTACTTATTTTTGTCCTAATTGTCAGAAATAGTTTTTAATATATATAAATATTTTATAAAATATATATAATAACTATATAAATGTATATAATATATATTGACAATATATATAAAAAGTGATAATCTTATAAAGACGGGAGATGATAAATATGGCTAACTTAACTACGGCGATTTGTGTTCAAGTTGATAAGGATGATAAGGAACAAGCAACTCAAATTCTTCAAAAACTTGGACTTAATATGAGTTCTTTAATTAATATGACTTTAAAACAGTTAATTATGAGAGAAAAAGTTCCTTTTGATGTTTCAATTCCTAAAAATGATGATTTACATACTTATTTTACTGAAGAAGAATTAGATATGGCGGCTAAAGAATTAAAATATATTGAAAAACATCCAGAAGAATATAAAAGTTATAATAATATTCAAGAATTAAAAGGTGCTTTATTAAATGACGAAAAACTATAAAATCAAATCTTCAAAATTATTCAAAAAATCTTTAAAGAGGGTTTTGAAACAAGGAAAAGATTTAGATAAATTATTGGAAGTGGTTGATATGCTTTCAAAATCGCAAAAATTAGATTTAAAATATAAAGATCATGCTTTATATAATGATAAAAAATTTAAGGATTGTAGAGATTGTCATATCGAACCGGATTGGGTGTTGATTTATAAATATTTAAAGGATGATATAGTTTTGCTATTAATTGATACTGGCAGTCATAGTGAAGTTTTAAACAAGTAATAGTCTAGCGGGGAGTAATCTTTAAGTTTTATAGATTACTTTTTTTATTAAAACGTAAAATTTTCATTTCGCAAAATCAAAAATTTTTCCGTTTTGCGAAATGAAAGAGTATTTTTATTGTTAAAATCATGTTTGATTATTAGTTTATAGTGTTAATAATAAAATAAATATGATAAAATTAAAATAGAGGTATGGTTATGAGTGATAAAACAAGTTTAGTTTTAGGTATAATCTATGTTGTAGTAGCAATTATTTTAATAGTGCTTGTTTTAGTAATGTATGATAAGCATAACAAGAAAAAATATAATGGAATATTAAGAGAACTTGAAAGAAATAAGAATCTTATTATCTCAGGAAGTATATTAACAGAACTTAATAAATTATCTTCCCTAATAAACAATAAAGACTTAGAAAAAAAGTATAAGATATGGCAGAGTAGATATAAGAAAATTAAAGATGAAGATATTCCACAGCTTGATGATAAGTTAAATGAATTAGAAGCAACTTTTAAGACAAGAAAGTTTAAAGAAATTAATGAAGCAATTGCTAAATTAGAATTAGAACTTTATTACGTTAAAAGTAAGAGTGAGTTTTTACTTCGTGACATTAAAGAGATTACTTTAAGTGAGAGTAAGAATAGAGAGATTATTACGGGCTTAAAGAAAGATTACCGTGAGATATATTTAAAGTATCATCATAATATAGATGATTATGAACTTATTAAAAAAGCCATTGAATTACAGTTTGAAAATGTTGATAAGTTATTTGCTTCTTTTGAGCTTACGATGGATAATAATGCTTATGGTGAAGCACCTAAAATAGTTAAGGCTTTAGATGATGCGATTGGTAATTTAAAAGTGGTTATTGATGATGCTCCAGGAGTAATACTACTTGGTAAGACACTTATTCCAGAAAAGATTAAAGATATTACAAAGATTACTAAGAAGATGACTAGTGAAGGATATAACTTAGACTATTTAAATATTGATTATAATATTACAGAAGCAGAGAAGAAGATAGCAGATATTTTTGATAGATTAAATGTTCTTAATTTAACAGATAGCATCCTAGAACTTAATGCAATTGTTAATTATTTTGATGAGTTATATGGTGAGTTTGACAAAGAGATAGAAAGTAAGAAAGAGTATGAAGAAAACTCTAGAAAACTTGGCGTTAAGTGTAAAAAGTTACTTGCTATTATTAAGAATTTATCGATGAAAATTGAAGACATTAAGTATAGTTTTGATTTAAGTGATGAGGAAGTTAAAGGAATAGATGAACTAAATTTAAATATAAAATCTATACAAAGTGATTATGAAGTTTTAGTTGAGAATTATCGTAATAGAAGTTTTTCTTATTCTAAGTTAAATGAAGAACTTAATACTCTTAGTATGAGACTTGTGAAAGAGGAAGATAAGTTAGAACTTACTTTAAGAAATTTAAGTGGACTTAAGGAAGATGAGAATAGAGCTAGAGAACAACTTACAGAGATTAATGAGATTTTAGCTAAGAGTAAGAATGTTATTAGTTCTTATAAGTTGCCGGTTATACCTAAAGAGTATTATACAGAAGCTAGTGAGGCTGGGGATGCTATTAGCGTAATGGTTAAGGAACTTAATAAAAAGCCAATAAGTATTAAAGTTTTAAATATAAGGGTTGATACTGCTAGGGATTTAGTGTTAAAGTTATATAAGACCACAACTGATGCTGTTAGGTTAGCAAGTCTTGCAGAAAATACTCTTGTATATGGCAATAGATATAGAGCAATAAGTGAGAAGATTAATAATGGATTAAGTAGAGCAGAAAGTGAGTTTTATAAAGGAAATTATAAGACATCACTGGAACTTGCTATTAATGCAATAGCAGAGGCTGATCCAGATATTCATAAGAAGATATTAAAAGTAAGTAAGGTAAGCTAGGTTTGGCTTATTTTTGCTCATAAGGATGTGATAAGATGATATATTTAGATTATAGTAGTACAACTCCAGTACTTCCTGAAGTGTTAGATAGTTTTATTAAAGTTAGTAAAGATTATTTTGCGAATCCTAATAGTTTACATTCATTAGGTGAGAAGTCTAAAAATTTAATGAATGGAGCAACTAAGCAGATTAGTGAATTACTTAAAATAAGGGAAGATGAGGTAATTTATACTAGTGGTTCAACAGAAAGTAATAATATGGCGATAATTGGGCTTGCTTTAGCAGTAGGTAAGAAAGGTTCTCATATCGTTACAAGTAAGATGGAGCATGAGAGTATTTATGAGATTTGTTCTTATTTAGAAGAAAATGGTTTTGTAATAGATTATGTTAATAATGATGATAATGGAGTAATTGACTTTGAGGATTTAAAGAAGAAAGTTAGCGATAAAACTATTTTAGTTACAATTAGTGCAGTAAATAGTGAAGTAGGAATAAGGCAACCTCTTAAAACGATTAAGCAAGTTATTAATAAGGAGAATCCTAGATGTGTTTTTCATAGTGATATGACACAAGCAATTGGTAAAGTACCAGTTAATTTAGCTGATGTTGATATGGCTTCATTTGATAGTCAGAAGATATATGGAGTTAAAGGTGTTGGTATGCTTTATAAGAGTAATAAAGTTAGAATTAAGCCTTTATTTTATGGCTCTAAAAAAGAAATTAGACCAGGAACGCCACCACTACCACTTATTGCATCTTTTTCTAAGGCACTTAGAATTAGTTTAACTGATTTAGATAAGAAAAGCGAAAAGGTTAAAAAGTATAATGATAAGATTTTAGATAATTTAAAGAAATATCCTAAAATACTTATTAATAAGACTAGTTATTCAATACCCCATATTTTAAATATTAGTTTAATGGATATTAAGCCAGAGACATTTATTCATGCACTTGAAAAACATGAAGTATACGTTGGCTCAAATACAGCATGTAGTAGTGGTAAGATAAGTACAGCAGTCTTTAATCTTTATCATGATAAGACTAGAGCTCTAACCACTATCAGAATAAGTTTATCTTATCTTACAACTAGTGAAGAAGTAACCGAATTTTTAAGAATATTTGATAATGTTTATGAGAAGTTATCTAGTTTAAATGATTAACGTACATAAAATGTTATTCATATATTATAATAGTAAAGGTATATCATTTGACATTTAATGTTAAATTTGGTATATTATATTTGCATTGGATTAGTTCAATCGAAAATGTTAACCGCTCTTGGATGGTGCGGGATATAAATTATTCCAAACGAGAAATGTTAATCGCTCCCGGATGGTGCGAGTAATAAATTATTCCGGGCGAAAATGTATTGGAAATTTCATTTTATTATGGAGTTTCCTTTTTTTCTTTGTTATAATAATATTATTGTTATGGGGGTAATATGAAAATAGAAACGGGTTATTTGTATCATATTAAGGATGAATTTTTTGATAAAATAAATATTAATGGGCTAATGATAAACCATGAAAACGGACGTTCTAGGCCAACTTATTTTACGATTAGAGAAAGAGATATATTATGGTTCATTCCACTTAGCAGTAATATATCTAAGTATAAAAAAATAATAAAAGATAAAGAAGAAAAGTATGGAGTATGTAGGAGTATAATGGTTAGTGAAATAGCAGGTAAAGAAGCTGCAATTTTACTTCAGAATGCTTTCCCTACATTAGAAAAATATATAAGTCATGCTCATGTCGTTAATGGTAAACCATTAAAAGTTATTGATTCTTTAAGAGATGAGATACTTGATAATTTTAGGTATTTATTATCCTTAAAGAAAAAGGGAAGAAATTTATTTTTTACTGATATTGATGCCATTAAGAAAAAAATATTAGATGATATTAATTAAAAACTTTACGTTGTTTAAACTTTAATAATTTAATATATTATATTTGCATTGAATTATTTCAATCGAAAATGTTAACTGCTTCCGAGTGGTGCGAGCAATAAATGTTCTCGGCCCTAAATGTAAGGAAACTTTATCTTTTGATGGAGTTTTCTTTTTGTTTATGTTAGAATATTTTTGGCTGAAGGAGTGCAAATATGGAAAAGGTTATAATTATTAAATATGGTGAACTTAATACTAAGAAAGATAATATTAATTATTTTATAAAAGCATTAAGAAATGATTTGAGCAAGAAGATAGATAATGATATAGAATATGATCATGGAAGAATGATTATTTTTGGTGATGATTTAGACAGAGTTAAGGACGCTTTAAATAAGACTTTTGGTATTCATGAGTATGAGATTGGTTATAAGTTAGAGACTAATAATATAGATATTATTTCTTTAGAATTAGTTAAACTTGTTAAGGAAAGAGATTTTAGTACTTTTAAGGTAAGTACTAAAAGAAGTGATAAGTCTTATGAGATGAATAGTATGGAGATAAGTAAGCATTTAGGTGGAGTTATTTTAAGAAATATTTCTGGTAAAAAAGTCGATGTTAGTACTCCGGAACTTCTTATTAATGTTGAAATTAGAAAAGATTCTTCTTTAATTTATTTTGATAAAGAAAAGGGGTTAGGTGGTTATCCTTTAGGGACTCTTGGAAAGGGAATGCTGATGCTTAGTGGAGGAATAGACTCACCAGTAGCAGGATATTTAGCAATGAAAAGAGGAGTAAGATTAGAGTGCGTTTATTTTGATAGTCCTCCACATACAAGTGAGGAAGCATTAAATAAGGTTCTTACTTTAGCAGAAAAGTTATCAGATTATAGTAATTATATAAAAGTACATATTATTCATTTTACAGATATACAAGAAGCAATATATAAAAATTGTCCTAAGGAGTACATGATTACCATTATGCGTAGATGTATGTATAGAATAGCTGAGATGCTTGCTCATAGAGAAAATTGTAAGTGTATTGTTAATGGTGAGAGTATTGGACAGGTTGCTAGTCAAACATTAACTAGCATGAATGCGATTAATGAGGTAGTAAAGATGCCAGTTATTAGACCAGTATGTTGCTTAGATAAGTTAGAAATTATTGATATAGCAAAAAAGATAGGTACTTATGAAACTAGTATACTTCCTTATGAAGACTGCTGCACTATATTTGTACCAGAACATCCAGTTATTAATCCAGAGAAGGAACTTGCTAGAGAATATGAAGAAAAATTTGATTATAATGCTTTAATTAAGGAAGCAATTAAGACTAAAGAAACAATTACTTTACCTAGAAAAGAAGAAGAATTTGATAATATTTTATAAGATATCACCCATAATAAAAGTGGGTGATATTTTTTGAAGGGTTATAGTTTAAATGGAAATAACAAAGATAAACTTATGAATGAGTATAATAATTTATATGGTTTTAATTTAAAAGATAAAGAAGAAGATATGTTTAAGAATTATATTAAACCTAAGTATAGTGATGGATTTAAAAAACTAAATAAATAGTAGAGTATAAAAATCAGTTTGCACTTTAAGAAAGAATATTATATACTTATTATAGGAT
>OJJV01000105.1_pt1 | contig 98140 bp, 76 predicted proteins | sample 1596391 | NCBI WGS metagenome assembly OJJV01 (sample SAMEA4350164, study PRJEB24818) | metagenome | biome: human; feature: gut; material: faeces | place: Denmark | collected 2013-09
GCCCGTGCCGCCGTTGGGGTCAAAGGAGATGGTGACTTCTGCTGCTTCCTTGTCCTTCCACGTCGCCTTGAGGACACTGTCTGTGGTGCTGAACGCGATGTCACCGGCGGGGTACACTGTGCCGTTTACTGCGAGCCAGCCGGCAAACTCCTTCCCCTCCGGCGGCGTAAACGTGCATTCGGGGAGCATGAAGTTCTCGCCCGACTTTACCTTCATGGGCTGCATCGTGCCCGTGCCGCCGTTGGGGTCAAAGGAGATGGTGATTTCTGCTGCTTCCTTGTCCTTCCACGTCGCCTTGAGGACAGTGTCTGTGGTGCTGAACGCGATGTCACCGGCGGGGTACACTGTGCCGTTTGCTGCGAGCCAGCCGGCAAACTCCTTGCCTTCCGGCGGCGTAAAGGTACATTCGGGGAGCGTGAAGTTCTCGCCCGACTTGACCTTCATGGGCTGCATCGTGCCCGTGCCGCCGTTGGGGTCAAAGGAGATGGTGACTTCTGCTACTTCCTTGTCCTTCCATGTCGTCTTGAGGCTTTGGTCGTAGGTGGAGAATACGTCGTGACCGGCGGGGTACACATTGCCGTTTACTGCGAGCCAGCCGGCAAACTCCTTGCCCTCCGGCGGCGTGAAGGTACATTCGGGGAGTGTGTAGCCAACACCTGCTTTGACCCTCATGGGCTTCATTGTGCCGGTGCCGCCGTTGGGGTCGAAGGAGATGGTGATATACTTTGCGGGCACCTCGGTCTTGAGCGTAAACGCCACCTTGCCGATCTTGGCGTTTCCGGTGTCGTACTTGTAGGTGACCTCCTTGACGTCGCGGTTATCGAGCGTCAGGACGTCCCAACCGTCGACCTTGCTGACCGTGCCGCCGGTCCAGTCGCTCGCGCGGGCGGCCGTGAAGTATGTGCCCTCCGTCGCGCCGTAGCACGGCAGGTCGGGATAGACCTTATACTGGAGGTTTTCATTCACCTTGATGTCGTAGACGTTGCCCGAGCAGTCCACATAGCGCGGATCGAGCGCCGTGTTGCTGCTCAGGTCCAGCCACGAGAGACGGTTATTCTGGCATTGGAGCGTTTCGAGCTTTTTGTTGCTGCGCAGGTCGAGCGTCTCGATCTGATTGTCGTTGCAGTACAATCGCCGGAGCTCGGTGCAGCGGCTCACATCCAGCTTTGTGAGCTTCATTTTGTAACACGAAAGCTCCTGCAGATTGCTCAGCGGGTGAAGATTGAGCTCGGTGATCGGATTGTCGTTAACACCAAGATACTCGAGGGCGACGTTGCTGCTCAGGTCGAGCGCGGTGATCTGGTTTTCATAGCAGCCCAGCTTCTTGAGCATGTAGTTGCTGCGCACATCGAGCGCGGTGAGCTGGTTATTATAGACATAGAGCTCAACCAGCTTCCGGTTGTTTTTCACATTGAGCGAGGTCAGCTTGCCATGGCAGGCACTCAGAATCTCCAGCTTGGTGTTTTTGCTGACATCAATGGATTTGAGGTCATGATTGCCCCAAAGATTGAGATACGTCAGCTCCGGCAAGTTCCGGGTGTCGAGGGCTGTCAGCTTGTTGCTGCCCGCACTGATTTTCTGGAGCTTTGTGTTGGCGCTCAGGTCGAGCGAGGTGAGCTTATTGCTGCCGCAGGACAGCTCGATGAGCTCTGAGCACTTGCTCAGGTCGAGTGCGGTGAACTCGTTTACGCTGCAGGTCAGATACTTGAGCGAGCTGCCCTTGTGAAACCACAGACCGGTGAGCTGGTTTCCGGAGCAGTTGAGCTTTTCCACTCTCGAGTTCTGCTCCAGATTGAGTGTTTTCTTCAGTTCCTGGCCGCTGCAATTGAGATCCTTCACATATCTCAGGTATCGGATGCCCATGAGACTCGTGATGGGGTCGCGGTCGCCGAGCACCTTTTTGATGTTATCCTTGCTGACGTCGAGCACTTCGATCTGCTGGGCCTTCTCCTCAGTCAGGACCGAGCTGCCGACGATCTTGAGCACGTATTCCCGGAACACCGGGTCGGGGAAGGTCTCTTCGTTGATCGGCACGGCGCTTGCCGCGCTTGCCGTGAACGGCAGCAGGCTGAACACCATGACCAGACACAGGAAGATGCTGAGAATGCGCTTTTTCATCTGTTTCCGCCTCCTTGGTTTGGAATATGTGGGGGTGGGTTTTCGTATCAGAACGAGCCGCTGCGTCCGTGGCCGCCGCCGTCGGAAAAGCTGCTCGAATCGCTTGAGCTGCTCGAGTCGCTCTGGCGCTCGATTTTGCGGCGCGACGTGGTCGTGTGGGTGAAGACGTCCTCGCGCCGGGTCAGCTGCAGCCCCTCGGCCGTGACGTAGGCCGAGGCCTCAGCCTGGCGGAAGACGGAGCGCATCTTCATCTTCAGCAGCTGGCACACGATCAGCGCGAGCAAGAGCCCGATGCCGAACGAGATGCCGAGGTGGCGGAAAAACTGCGGCCACGTGAATTCGCCGGAGTCGACGCTGAGGATACTGGCGCAGCCATCAAGATAGTCCGAGAAGCCGTCGTACCAGTCGTTGTCCGCAAAGTCGTCGAGAAAGGCGTTCTCGAGCTTGATGAGCTTGGCGTCCGGGAAGATGGGCTCTGCCTTGTCGCCGTAGACAAAGGTGGCGTACTTGCGGTTCGACATGCTCAGCAGCAGGAGGATGCCGTCGCGCCCGCTGCCATAGCCGAGCGACTGCGCATGGTAGATCGAATAGGACGCGGTCGCGACGTCGGGATAGCCATAGTCGCCGAAGTCATCGACTATGCAGATGTACACGCCGACACCATAGTGCTCCGAGATCTCGGCGGCGCGCGCCTCGAGCGTTTCAACCTCCGAGAGCGTGAGGATCGCGGCTTCATCGTCGACATAGGGCGCTGCCGCCATGACGGGCAGCACGAGCGTGACAGCCAGCAGCAGCACGAGCAGCAGCGCGGTCAGTTTTTGTTTCATGGTGTCCGCCTCCTTACATAAACTGCAGGATGACCGTCAGCGCGACTGTGACCACGCCTGCGATCGCTCCAAACGTGCCCCAATAGCGGCCGCGGTCGGTCGGCAGGTCGCCGACAAGCTTGCCGGTCTGTCCGTTCATGGCGAAGAGGAAGCTTTCGCCGTTCCACTTCGTGCTCAGCATCCACACCGGCAGCAGGGCGTAGTGCACCTTGCCGCGGTGCAGGCGGATGTCTGTGTGGTCGGTCACGCACGTGCCGTAGCCAGTCACGGTCTCGCGCAGGGCGTTTTCGAGCGTCTCTCTGCTGCGGCGGTCGGCGCGGGCGCGGCTGTCGTCCACGGTGACGTCGTACTTGTCGGCCAGATAGCCGGGCAGGTACGCCGTGGAAAACGGCTGCATCTGCGTGTAGTCAAACGGCTCGATGGAGTCCATGTGGTCGTCGGGCATCTTGGAGGATGCGTCCACCGGGATCTTCTCGAACGCGATCGAGCCGCCGCGGTGCACGTCGTAATGGTCGGTCTCGGTGACCTCGTAGTCGTCGTCCTTATAGGTGCGGGAGTTGGCGGCCTTGTAGTCGACCTCGCCCTCCGCGCCGCCGTCAAACAGCCAGAACGGGACATACACGCCCTGGATCTCCTCGATGTGGTTGCCGGCCGTGAACGAGCGCGGCAGGAAGGGCTTGCCCCGGTAGTGTGCGCGCAACGCACGCACCGCGTCGTCCTTCGTCATCTTGAACGGGAGCACGAACTCCGGCTTGAGCGCGCCGGAAAACTGCCCCGGCACGACCGTCGGGTTGCCGCAGTAGGGGCAGGAGGTAGCGGCGGTGGTCTCGTCGCAGATCAGCTCCGCGCCGCACGACGGGCAGCCGTAGACCCGCAGGCCGTCGGCGTCCGCGCCCCAGTCGCTGCTGAGGCCGGAGGTGTCCCAGCCGCCGTCATCGGCGGCGGCGTCCGCCTTCGCCGCCTCCGCCTTTGCGTCGGCCGCCTCCTTGGCAGCGGCGGCCTCGGCCTCCTTTTGCGCATAGAGCGCCTCGATCTCCGCGACGTCATACGCAGAGCCGCAGTAGTCACAGGTGAGCTTGCCGGTCTCGGCCGAAAAATGCAGGGGGCCGGTACAGGCCGGGCACTGATAGTTGGTTACCTGGGTGGGCATGTGCGCACCTCCTTTCGTTGTGGGTCACGAAACGCTGTCCCCGTCGTTGAACGGGTCGCCGCACTCGGGGCAGAACTTCGGCGGGTTGGTCGGATCCTCCGGCTCCCAGCCGCACTTGTCGCATTTGAATCTCTTCACGGCGGCCGGGCGCGGTTTGCCGCACTCGGCGCAGAATTTGCCCTTGTTCACCGCGCCGCACGTGCACGTCCAGCTCTCGTCCGCGGGCTTGGGCTGGCCGCAGTTGCCGCAGAACTTGCCGGTGTTGCCGGTCTGGCCGCAGGCGCACGTCCAGCCATCGGCCGCCGGCGCTGCCGCCGGGGCGGCGGGCTGCGGTGCGGGCTGCGGTGCGGCAGCAGGCTGTTGGGCCGCCTGCTGGGCCGCCTGCTGCTGACCCATGGCGTAGAGATTCTGGGCGTTGATGCCGCCCATCTGACCGGCCATACCCATGCCCATGAACGCCATGGCCGGGCCCGTGGCCGTGTTGGACGCGGCCGCCTTCATCGCCTCGCCCTGCGAGCGCGAGAGCATCGCCGCCGCGCGCGTCGGGTCCATATAGGCGGCCTCGCGCTGCATCTCCTTGATCATCTGCTCGTCTTCCTCGTTCGCCTTCACGGACGAGACGCCGAAGGCCACGATCTCCAGACCGCGGCGGTCGCGCCACTGCGCCGAGAGCTCCTCGTTGAGCGCCTCGGCGATCTCGCGCGTGTGGCCGGGCAGCGACGAGTAGCGGATGCCCATATCGCTGATGCGCGCGAACGCCGGCTGCAGCGCCGTGAGCAGCTCGCTCTTGAGCTGGCCGTCGAGCGTGTCGCGCGTGTAGTCCTCGGTCACGTTGCCGCAGACGTTGGTGTAAAACAGCAGCGGGTTTGCGATGTGGTAGCTGTACTCGCCGAAGCAGCGGATGCCGATGTCGATGTCGATGCCGGCGCGCTGGTCCACCACGCGGAACGGCACCGGGCTCGGCGTGCCGTACTTGTTGCCGGTCAGCTCCTTGGTGTTGAAGTAGTAGATACGCTGATCCTTCGGGGCCTCGCCGCCGAAGGTGAAGCGCTTGCCGATGTTCTGGAACACCTGGCCGATGCTCTCGCCGAGGTTTCCGGCGAAGATCGACGGCTCGGTGGACGCGTCATAGGTGTACTCGCCCGGCTCGGCGCAGACCTCCACGACCTTGCCCTGCTCGATGATGAGCATGCACTGCCCATCGGCAACAGCAATGCGCGAGCCGCTGGTGATGATGTTCTCGTCGCCGTGCGTGTTGCTCGAACGGCGGGTGGTTTTCTTCTGTCCCTTGACCGCCAGCACATCGGCAGGCAGCGCCTCGCAGGTGAAAAATTCTTTCCACTGGTCGGCCATGACACCGCCGGCGGCTCCGGCGATTGCTTTGATAAGTCCCATAAGCTTACTCCTTTACGCAGATGTTTTTCATCATATCTAACTGTTTCTGATGATTTTTCAGCTATGCTGATAGTATAAGGCATCGGGGCCGGAAATGCTACGTTTGCGGCGCAAAAACCCCGCCGAAACCGCAAAATACGACTGAGTAGTAGACAAGGTGCACAACCTGACTACGGTCAGGTTGTGCACCTTGCAGCATCCTCTGCCCGCGGCGCGGCGATCTCATCGAGACGGCCGCAGCGGCGGAAGAGGTCGATATACAGCATGAGCTCCTCGCGTGAGGTCACGCCGAGCTTGCGGTTGATGTTCGTGTTGTGCTTTTTGGCGGTGGCCACGCTGATGTACGCGCGCGCCGCGACCTCCTCGAGCGAGCAGCCGTCGATGTAATACTGCAGCACGGTGCGCTCCATGGGCGTGAGCGTCTGCACCCGGTCGCGGAAGCCCGAGAGCAGCTCCTCGATGTTCGGCGGGAGACCTCCGGCCGTGAGCTGCTCGGCCGTGCGCGAGCGCACGAAGGCCAGCAGCTCGTCGATCTCCGAGATGCCGGACGGATGCTCGCCGGGGGCCTGCTCGCGGATGGCCTGTAGGCTGCGGGAGATCGGCGTCACGAACCGGCGCGACAGGTATGTCGACAGCAGTAGCATCGCCGCGAGGAACACGAGCGAGCCCGCGATCCACACCATGCGGCTGCGCGCCTCGAGCGTGCGCAGCCCGATCTCCGGCACGAGCACCACGGCGGCGAGCTTCCGCCCTGCGGCGTCGGTCGCGCCGATCGGTTCGTGCAGACCGAGATAGGTGCGGCTGCCGTCGGAATACGTATTATAATACCGGCCGGTCTTGCACGTGAGCGTGCCGTCGGCCGTGAGATACGACCCGCCGGGGCTGCCGATCATGGCCTGTCCGAGCAGCAGCCGGTCGCCGTCTATGGGGGCGAGCACCGTGACCATGCTGCCGTAGGCACTGTCCACGGCGGGATAGGTGAGGCGAAAATACAGATCGCTGAGCTCCGCGCCGCAGATGCCGCGCACATTGCCGGCGCTGTCGAGCATCGGCACGCACAGCAGCGTCACCGACTCCCATGTGTCGGGCAGGGCGATGCGCCCCGTCCACAGGCAGCGCTCGGCGAGACGGCCGTCCGATCCGCGCAGCAGCTGCGTGTAGCCGGGGACGGCCTGCACGTTCAGCTCCGGATTCCAGCGGTTGTGCATCTGCACCTGCGCGCTGCGCGCCGTCTCCGCCGTGCCGCGAAAGCACGTGACGTGCTGGTCCGTCGCACCGATGGCGCGCAGCGCCGAATAGCGCAGGTACAGCCCCGCGCGCGAGGTCGCCGCGCCCGGCAGCGCCGTGTTGGCCGTCGCGTCCAGACAGAAGACCGCGCCGCTGCACGCGCTGGATTTCAAATAGGTGTTCAGCGCGGGATAGAGCGCCGTCTCGACGGCCGCGATCGCGCCGGGATCGTCGTTGAGCGCGGAGAACGTCCGCCCGCCGGCGGCGAGCTGCTTGTCCAGCTCGCGCGTGAGCTCCTCCGACAGGGCAATGCTCTGCGCCGTGAGCTGGTCCATCTGCCCGGCAAGCGCCGAGGCGGTGTTGTGCTTCTGGATCGTCAGCGACTGGCCGAACTTTTGCGCCGTGTTGGAAAACACCCCCGTCAGGCTCACGACCAGCAGCACGGCGGCCAGGATCGCCAGCGCCATGCTGAACCAGTACAGCACGAGCCGCCGCTGCATGCTCACGCCCTGCGTCTTTGCTTTTTCCAGCACCGAGCGCATTTCCCGTAACCGGAGCATGGCTGTCACCGCCTTTCTGCCGCCTCAGCGGACGTAGGTTTTTTCAAATTGGTCGAGCGTGGACCAGATCAGCCCCTCGCGCGCGCCGTCGCCCTGCTGCTCGCAGAGCACGCGCCCGGCCGTGAGCTGCAGGCGCACCTGCTCTTCAAAGCGGGTCTCGAGCTCGAGATAATCCCTGCGCTGCGGCGGGGTATAGAACGTGTAGCCGCTCTGCGTGTCGAGATACGCCTGATAGAGCGAGATGTACATGGGGTCATCGAGCGTGCGCACAGCGTTGGGCAGCTCGTTTGCAAACGCCGTCTGCGTGACGGGCATATAGCCCAGCCGCGTCACGAAATCGACGTTGCGCTTGGGTGCCGTGAGCCACTTGAGAAACGTCATGCACGCGCGCTCGCGCTCGGGCGTGGACCTGACCGTGCAGATGCCGGCGCCGCGCTGCATGACGAGCTTCTCCCCGCCCGCAAACGTCGGGCACGGCAGGGAGATGATCTCCACCGGCTCGGACGTGTTGTCCGGATAGGTGACGGTGTCGGCATAATACAGCACGCTTGCCGACGAGGCCACGGACACGACCGCGTCGCCCGTGCGCAGGGGCTCGGTGGCGTAGCCGCTCTTGAGCCAGACGCTGCCCGCAAGCGTCGCGCGGGCATACGGCTCCCACACCCGGCGGAACGCCGGGCCGAAGGACACCTGATCGCCGTCGAAGAAATCCGCACCGAGAGATTCGACACCGACCTGAAAATAATTAAAATGGTAGTCGTGCACGAAAAACACCTTGCCGTCGTCCGGTGTGTCGGGCGTCTGCGCGTCCGTCCAGGCGGTGTAGGCCTCCGCCGTGCGGTAGAGCCCCTCCCACGTGGACAGATCATCGAGCGTCGCGCCCGTCGCGGCGGCGAAGCGGTCAAAGAGCGTCTTGTCCACAAACAGGATCTCCGTGCTCTTGGCCACCGGCAGCACGGTCAGGTGCCCGTTCACCTCGCCCTCGTCGAGAAATGCGGGGATGAAATCATCCAGCTCCGCATCCGAGAAATAGTCCCGGTAGTCGACGAGAATGTCTGCGTCCGGCAGGGCCAGCACGGTCTTGGGATAGGACACGAACATGTCCGGCAGCGCCGTGGCGCCGGGCTCGCCGTAAGCCGAGGCGAGCACCGCCTCGTGGATGGTGTTCGTGTTCGTGACGCTGCCGACCTGCACGCGGATGTTCTGCTCGTGGCCGACGGTGTCGTTGAACGTGTCGATGAGGTCGTTGAGCGGGGACTCGGTCTCGCCGCCGTAGACGTGCCAGATCGTCACGGTCACGGGCTCGCGTCCGCCGCCGCAGCCGGCGCAGCCGAGCAGCAGCGCGAGGACAAGCAGCAGCGCGGGGATACGCGCGCGGTGGTTCATCCGGGCACCTCCTTACAGGGCGTTTTTTTCAGTATAGCGAATTTTTTCCGTCCCGGCAACCAAAATCCGCACATTTTTTACACGTGTCTTGACACGGGGCGCGTCCCGGCGCTATCCTGACGGCGGAACTGAGCGACGGTGAGTGGTATCTCACGTCTGACCGCCCCATGCGCCGGGAGCATTACCTGTCGTTCGCGGCGCTGGTCAACGAGGACACGGTCGTGCTGCGGCGGCTCTACCCCGAGTGGGGCGCGCAGACGCGCCTGCCGTACTTCGCGCACGGCACGCTGCTGTGGTACTGCACGCGGCACGGGCTGTTCACGCAGAAGATCGACGCGCACAAAAAGTGAGCAGAAAACAGCAAAGGCGTCCCCGAGAGGGGACGCCTTTGCTGCGGTTTTGGATGCATTACGCGATGCCGGTGACCGTGTAGTCCTTGGCCTCGACCGTGCGCTTGAGCACGGCGTCGTCCACTGGCGCGCTGAGCGTCACGACGGCGGTGCCCGCCGTGTGGCTGACCTCGGCCTCCGTGACTTCCGGCAGTGCCTCAAGCGCCTTCTTCACGGTCGCCTCGCAGTGACCGCACATCATGCCTTCGATCGAAATGGTCTTTTTCATTGTGGTTTCCTCCTTGATTTTGGGTGCTTCTTTGAGATGGTTTGCGCGTTTATGATCGTGGCGCGTATCGCGCAGCTTGAACAGATTCAGGCGCAGGGCATTCGTGACCACGCAGAAGCTCGACAGGCTCATGGCCGCCGCGCCGAACATGGGGTTGAGTGTCAGGCCGAGCGGAACGAACACGCCCGCCGCGATGGGGATGCCGATGGTGTTGTAGAAAAACGCCCAGAACAGGTTCTCATGGATGTTGCGCAGCGTTGCGCGGCTGAGCCGGATGGCCGCCGGCACGTCGCTCAGATGGCTGTTGACGAGCACGACGTCGGCCGCGTCAATGGCCACATCCGTGCCCGCGCCGATGGCGATGCCGATGTCCGCGCGCGTGAGCGCCGGCGCGTCGTTGATGCCGTCGCCGACCATGGCGACCTTGCCGCGTGCGCTCAGGCGGCGGATCTCGCGCTCCTTACCGTCGGGCAGCACGCCCGCGATCACCTCGTCCACACCGGCCTGCGCGCCGATGGCCCTGGCCGTGCGCGCGTTGTCGCCCGTGATCATGACGACGCGGATGCCCATGTTGCGCAGCTCGCGGATGGCCTGCGGGCTGTCGGGCTTGAGCACGTCCGCCACGGCGACAATGCCGAGCAGCTCCCCGCCGCGGGCGAAAAACAGCGGCGTCTTGCCGGCCTCGGCCAGCGCCTCCGCCTGTGCCTGCATGGGCGCGGGGATACCGGCCGCGGTGCGGATGAAGTCCGCGTTGCCGCCGCAGAGCGGCTGCCCGTCGAGCGTGGCCTTGAGTCCGTTGCCCGGCAGGGCCTGAAAGTCCGCGACCTCGGCGGCGGTCAGCCCGTCCGCCTCCGCGCGGCGCAGCACCGCCTTGGCCAGCGGGTGCTCGCTCCTGCGCTCGAGCGCGCAGGCCAGGCGCAGCAGCTCGCCCTCCGTCACGCCGGGGGCCGGACAGATGTCCGTCACGGTCGGGTCGCCGGAGGTGATGGTGCCGGTCTTGTCGAGCGCGACGATCTGGATGCGGCCGGTCTCCTCGAGGGAGGCGGCCGTCTTGAAGAGAATGCCGTTTTTCGCGCCCATGCCGCTGCCGACCATGATCGCCACCGGTGTGGCGAGGCCGAGCGCGCACGGGCAGCTGATGACGAGCACGGAGATGCCGCGCGCGAGCGCATAGCCCACGGTGCGGCCGAGCAGCATCCAGACGACGAACGTCACGAGCGCGATGCCCATGACCGACGGCACGAACACGCCGGACACCTTGTCCGCGATCTTCGCGATCGGCGCCTTCGTAGCCGCCGCGTCGCTCACCATCTGGATGATCTGCGAGAGGGTCGTGTCCTCGCCGACGCGCGTGGCGCGGCACTTGAGAAAGCCCGACTGGTTCACCGTCGCGGCCGAGACGGACGCGCCCGGTGCCTTGTCGGCCGGGATGCTCTCGCCCGTGAGCGCCGCCTCGTTGACCGCGCTCGTGCCGGCGAGCACCACGCCGTCGACCGGGATGCGCTCACCCGGGCGGACGACGAAGGCATCGCCCTTCTGCACCTGCTCGACCGGGACGGTCACCTCCGCGCCGTCGCGCTCGACGGTGGCGGTCTTCGGCGCGAGCTCCATGAGGCTGCGCAGCGCGTCGGTCGTCTTGCCCTTCGAGCGGGCCTCGAGCGTCTTGCCCACCGTGATGAGCGTGAGGATCATGGCGGCGGACTCAAAGTAAAAGTCATGCATATAGCCCATGACGGCCTGATCGTCGCCGCGCACCTGCGCGCCCGTCATGGCAAAGAGCGCATAGGTACTGTACACGAACGCCGCCGTCGCCCCGAGGGCCACGAGCGTGTCCATGTTCGGCGCGCGGTGCCAGAGCGCCTTGAAGCCGCTGATGAAAAACTTCTGGTTGATGACCATGATGATCACCGTCAGAAGCAGCTGCGTCAGGCCCATGGCGACATGGTTGCCGTCATAAAACTTCGGCAGCGGCCAGCCCCACATCATGTGGCCCATGGAAAAATACATCAGGATGAGCAGAAAGCCCAGCGACCAGAACAGTCTGCGCCGCAGCTTCGGCGTCTCGTGGTCAGCGAGCGCATCGGCGCCGGCGGCAGGGTTCGCGCTCTGCTGCGCGCCCTTGACCGATGCGCCGTAGCCCGCGGCCTGCACCGCGTCGATGACGGCCTGGTCCGCTGCCGTGCCCTCCACCCCCATGGAGTTGGTCAGCAGGCTGACCGAGCATGCCGTCACGCCCGGCACATTTGACACCGCCTTTTCCACGCGCGCCGAGCAGGCCGCGCAGCTCATGCCGGTGACATGGTATTGCTTCAAAGTGGTTCCTCCTTTGCAGTGCGGCTCATTTCATGAGTTTCTGCAGCGTCGCCACCAGCTCATCGATCACCTCGTCCTTGCCGTCGCGGATGTCCTCGACGACGCAGGTGCGGATGTGGCTGGCCAGCAGCTCCTTATTGAATGCATTGAGCGCCGCGCCCGCCGCCGCCGACTGCACGAGAATGTCCGGGCAGTAGGCGTCGTTCTCGACCATGCCGCGGATGCCGCGGATCTGGCCCTCGATGCGGTTGAGCCGGTGGATGAGCCGCTTGTATTCCTCCGGCGTGCGCTCCTTCTTGCGCTGCGAGCAGCCGCAGCAGCCGGTTTTTTTCTCATCGTCCATGTATTTGTACCTCATTGTTTCCCATATACCCCTTGGGGGTATGTTGAATATATACCCCCCAAGGGTATTTGTCAAGAGGGCGCGTGCATTTTCTTGACAGCGGGCGCGTCCTTGCATATCATAAAGGCACAATGAAAGGAGTGTTCCCATATGAAGGTATGGTTATCCCGCAATGCAAAGCGCTTCGCGGCGCTCACCCTCGCGCTGGTGCTCGTGCTGGCGCTGGCCGCCTGCGGCAGCAAGACGCAGACGCCGGAGACGTCCTCCACCCCCACGGTCGTGACGCCGCCGGTGCAGACGCCCGCAGACCCGACCTCCGACCCGGCCCGCCCGGCCGGCACGGAGACGGACCAGCTGACCACGGTGCTCGACGACATTGAAAAGAACATGCAGCTCGGCGTGACCGGCAGCTCGCTTAAGGCAGTGCCCTACGCCGTGAAGCTGCTCGACTGGGGCGCGGCGAGCACGATGACCCAGAGCGAGATCAAGTCCGCCGTCGTCGCGTGGCTCAGCGACAAGGGCAATGACGCACAGGTCTCCTTCAGCCAGCAGATGGACCTGATCGACACGACCTGCCAGACGCTCATGGGCAGCGGCGCGCACGACCTGCTCGATTCCGCCGGCTGCCAGAACGTCAAGGGTGACTGGCCGGTGCAGGCGTCCGACCGCGTGGAGGCCATCCTTGAGGCCGTCGGCCTGCGCGGATAATTTGCAGGCAGAAAACCGCCACGCCCCTGCGCGCCGGAATGGCGCGCAGGGGCGTGGTTTTTGTTTTGCTGCCGGTGCTCAGCCGTGGTAGTCGCCGGTCGCGGAATCGACCGTGACGTAGGGCACGACTTTGCCGTCGATCTTCACATAGACCTGATAGATGCCGTTTCCGAGATCCTCGTAGTGGTCGGGCGTGACGCCGTAGTTTTCGAGCAGGCTCCGTTCAAACTCGGCCTTCCAGCCGTCGCTGCCGGCGTCTTTTCCGGCGGCGGGCGTCGGTGTCGCGGCCGGGGCGGCGATGACGGGCGTCTCAACGGCCGGGGCCGCAGGCGTCTGTGCGGGGTCGGATGCGGCGGCGGTCTGCCTGCCGCAGGCAGTCAGCGCCAGCAGGAACACGGCGGTCAGCAGCGCGGCCGCGTGTTTGCGGTGGGTCATGAGTGTTTCCTCCTTAGTAATGGTGTTTTCGGTGTTTTCGCAGACATTTTACATCAAAATTTGCAGAAATACCCCCCCTGGGGTGCAAAATTCAGATGTGAATTCAAATTTTAATTTTACACAGGCATGGCAGCGGGCGGATTTTTTGCGCTTGACAGGGCCTCCGGCGCGGGATATTCTGTCAGCAGAACGGAGGGAACGCACCAGATGAGACAACGAATTCCAGTAACGCCTGTTCCGGAGCGCCCGCCGGACGTAGAGGCGTTTTTTTCATTCAATGACGTTCGGAAAAGCCCCGCCCGTGACGGGTATCGCCCGGCGCATCGGCTGACCGATACCTGTCTGACGACCGGCGTTCACCATTATTATGATGTGGGCTCCGTGCCGCCGGGCGCGTCGGCCCGCGGAACGATCACGTTCCTTTCTCCCGAGAACTATCCGCATTGCCTGTGGGTCGGAAAACGGATCCCAATGCAGGAAGGCGCGCATGTAGTGGGGTATGCAGTGATCACGCGCATCGACAACCCGCTCCTGCAGGCGGAAAAGCCGGAAGCGCGAGCGTCAGTCGTGGCTTCCCCCGACCGCAGCGATGACAGAAAGCCGCGGTGATGACATGCGCGGAAAACAGAGTTCAAAAATCAGGCTGAAAAAGCGGCTGCTCAAACGGCGGCAGGCGATGACCAAGCGCTGGGGCAAGCAGCGCACGCGCCGTCCGCCAAAAGCGGACGGCGCGCACGTTTGCAGGCCGAGAAGTATTTTCCCAGCCGCACATGTCGCCTGGGAAAATGATTGGACTTTCTTTCGCCGCTCCGGCGGCGAAACTCTACGAGGTTTTTGATAAGCCGGAAGCGCCCATTGCGAACGCAATGGGCGCTGTTTTTTGTACAGGCTTTTCCGTTTGCGGCTCACGCCGGAAGCTCTCTTGCGCGCTGTGTGCGCCGCCGCGCGGGCACGGCGATGCAGAACGTGAGCGCCTGTGCCGCCGGGATCGCCAGCCACACGCCGGTGAGCTTGAGCAGCTGCGGCAGAATGAGCAGCACGACGAACGTCAGCACCGGCTCGGAAAACACAAGCACGTATGACAGCGCGGTCTTTTCCGTCGCGTAGAAATATGCGATCGTCACGCGCGTGTATGCCAGCAGCGGCAGCGTCGCCAGAAACAGCGGCAGCCGGGCAGTGACGCCGGCGTTCGCCTCCGCAGACGCGCCGAAGAGCACGCCGATGACGCTGCGCGTGAGAAAGAGCGCGACAATGCACACCGCCGTGATGCCGAAGGCCGCGCGGTAAGCGCGCGCGCCGGTGCGGCGCAGCTCGCCGAAGTCGCCCGCGCCGTAGGCCCGGCTGATGAGCGGCTGGCTGCCGTCGCCGACGCCCTGCAGCAGCATGTAGATCGTCGACAGCACATAGTCGATGCAGCCGTAGACCGCGATCGCCAGCGCCCCGCCGTAGCGCAGCAGGAAGTGATTCATGACCATGAGCGTGATGTTCGGCGAAAATGTCAGCCCGACCGGCGCGGCCGCGACCTTCAGCAGTGCGCCCCACAGCGGCAGCACCTCGCCCGCCTTCGGCGGCACGAAGCCCACGCGCCGCCGCACCAGATAGCCGATGGCGAGCAGCATCGTCGCCGCCTGTCCGATGACGGTCGCCCACGCGCCGCCGGCCATGCCCCAGTGAAACTCCCACACGAACAGGTAGTCGAGCGCGATGTTGGTCACAAAGCCCGTGCCCATCGCGACCATGGCGAACGCCGAGCCGCCAAGGTTGCGGATGAAGGGCACAAGACCGGTGGCAAGGATCTGAAAGGCCGTGCCATAGGCGATCACGCGGATGTATTCCGCGGCCAGAGGGCGTGCCTCGTCCTGCGCGCCGAGCACCGTCAGCACCGGGCCGAGCAGCCCGAGCAGCACCGCCGCAAACGCCGCGCTCGTCGCGAGCAGCAGCAGCACCGTGCCGGAAAAGCACGTGCGCGGCGTCTGCTCCTCCCCGCGCGCCTGCAAAATGGTGCAGCGGATCGCACCGGCGAGGCCGATGCCCGTGCCGACAGCCTGCAGCAGCGCCGCTGCCGGATAGGCAAGCGTGATGGCAGCGAGACCGAGGTCGCCGAGCGATTGGCCGATGAAAAACCCGTCCACGATCGTGTACAGGCCCGAGAGCGCAAACGCAAGCACGGACGGGAGCACATAGGCCGCAAAAGAGTCATGCCGAGTTGTCTTCATTTGATCATTTCCGTTTCCTTTTCAAAGATCATATTAAACAGCGCGATCGCATCCATCATCTCCTGCACGCGCGCATCACCCATGCGGGCAAAGACGGTGTCCTCGAGTGCATAAAGCGGCTCGAGCAGCGCGCGGGCGTAGGTCTGTCCGGCGGGCGTGAGGGAAGCGTTCTTCTCGCGCCGGTCGCCGCTGGCGGGGCTGAGCGTGACGTAGCCCTCGTCGCGCAGCGCGCGCACGACGGTGTTGACGGTCTGCTTGGGCAGGCCCGCGTGGTCAGCGATGGCCTTTTGCGTGGCGCCGGGATGGTTGTCGAGCACGTAGAGCACGAACAGGCGGTAGTTGTTCACGCCGTGCGCGGCGGCCCAGCGGTTGTAGAGCGCATCCGAGCGCCCCCAGACTTCCCAGAACTTTCTTGGACTTTGCTGCATACGGTTCCTCCAAACGGTATTTGTACGGACTATAATAGCATTTGTGCGGACGATTGTCAAGGCGGATGGAAAAACCGAGCAATTTGAACCGCTCCGGCACGCCAAAACCGCGCGCCCTCTGTTAAAAATTGCAGAGATACTGTGACGCGATCGAGGAGATCGCCGCCCGCTTCCTGATTTCCACCGGCAGTGATAAGATCGGCCGCAAAGGCGCTATGCTCCTCTGCTTTGCAATCACGATCCTTGCCATCGTGTTGCTCACGTTCTCCAAGGGAATTGTATATGTCGTGTGCTTCTGGCTGCTCAGCTTCACTTACGGCGGTACGGCGGCGACCATGCCCTCGCTCACGACCGACTATCTCGGCTCCGAGAACGCTGGTCTTGTCTGCTCACTTGTTATGATCGGCTTCGGCGTTGCCTCAGTCGGAACAAGCTTCCTCGCCAAGGCCGTCAACACCTCCATGGCCTTCATCCTGGCCGGCGTAATTGCCATTGTCGGCATCCTCGTCACACTTGCGCTTCCCAAACTCGGGAAGGCAGAACAATAATTCCGGGCTTCCGGCCCGTATCTCGGGCCGGAAGCTTTTTTTCGCAAAAATTTTTTTCGCAAAAATATGATTTTTTCACACAGGGGATACTTGACAACTATCCCCTGTATTGTGTTACTTTATAAGTTCAGAACAAGTTAGGAGGTCAGAAATGACGAAATACAAGAAAGTCACACCTGAAATTGCCGCGCAGCTTCAGGCCATCGTGGGCGCGAAGCGCTTTTTCGCAGGCGATGCGGTGAAAGACGACTTCAGCCACGACGAAATGCCTATCTACGGCAAGTATTATCCCGAGGTGGTCTGTGAGGCCGAGAGCACTGAGGAAGTGTCCGCAATTTTGCGTGTGTGCTACGAAAATGACATCCCCGTCACGCCGCGCGGTGCGGGCACGGGCCTCGTCGGCGGGTGCGTGCCGCTGTGCGGCGGCGTGGTGCTGTGCACGACGCGCATGAACAAGATCCTCTCCTACGATATGAACAACCTCGTCGTGCACATCCAGCCCGGCGTGCTGCTGTGCGATCTTGCGGCCGACGCGCTCACGCGCGGCCTGATGTACCCGCCCGATCCGGGCGAGAAGACCGCGACCGTGGGCGGCAACGTGTCCACGAACGCGGGCGGCATGCGCGCCGTGAAGTACGGCGTGACGCGCGACTATGTGCTGGCCATGACCGTGGTGCTGCCCGACGGCAGAGTCATGGAGCTCGGCAAGACCGTGTGCAAGACCAGCTCCGGCTACAGCCTGCTGCACCTGATGATCGGCTCGGAGGGCACGCTCGGCGTCATCACGGAGCTGACGCTCAAGCTCATCCCCAAACCGGAAATGAACGTGAGCCTCATTCTCCCGTTTGCCGATGTGGAGACCGCCATCGCCTCCGTACCGCAGATCAAGCTGGCCAACCTCGACCCGCAGTCGATCGAGTTCATGGAGCGCGACATCGTCGATTCCTCGGCGGCGTTCACCGGCAACACCATCTTCCCCACGGTCGTGGACGGCAAAGAAGCCGGTGCATACATCCTCGTCACCCTCGTCGGTGACAGCGAGGCCGAACTGACCGCGAAGATGGACCGCCTCGGCGCGCTTGCCGAGCAGCGCGGTGCGTACGACACGCTCGTCGTCTGGACTGACGGCCTGAAAAAGGACGTCTGGGCCGCGCGCAGCGCGTTCCTGACCGTCATCGAGGCGGACACGAAGCTGCTCGACGAGATGGACGTCGTCGTGCCGGTCGACCGCATCGCGGAGTTTCTCGTCTACACCCGCGCCACCGGCAAGGCGGAGGGCATCACCATCCGCAGCTTCGGCCACGCGGGCGACGGCAACCTGCACATCTACTGCTGCGCCAACGACATGGAGCTCGACGAGTTCAAGCGCCGCAGCAAGGCCGTCATGGACAAATGCTATGCCAAGTGCATCGAGTTCGGCGGGCAGGTCTCCGGCGAACACGCCATCGGCCACGCAAAGAAGCAGTACCTGGTGGAGTCCGCCGGCGAGACGGCGTTCGGGCTCATGCAGGCGATCAAGCAGGTGTTTGACCCCAAGGGCATCCTCAACCCCGGCAAGGTCTGCACCAACGTCGAGGAGGGCTGAAGCATGCTGAATATTCTTGTTTGCGTCAAGCAGGTGCCCGACATTAACCTTGTGAAGATGGACCCCGTCACGGGCAGTCTGATCCGCGCGGGCGTGCCGGCGATCCTCAATCCGCTGGACGCCAACGCGCTCGAAGCGGCCGTGCGCGTCAAGGAGGCGCACGGCGGCACGGTCACCGTCATCACGATGGGGCCGGACATGGCCAAGGAGGCGCTGCGCGAGTGCCTCGCCGCGGGCGCGGACCGCGCCGTGCTGCTGTCTGACCGCGCGTTTGCCAACGCCGATACCCTCGCCACGAGCTACGTCATCGCGAGCGCGGCAAAGCAGCTCGGCGATTTTGACCTCATCTTCTGCGGCAAGGAGTCGCTCGACGGCGCGACCGGGCAGATGGGCTCGCAGCTGGCCGAGCGCTTCGGTGCCAGCCAGATCTCCTCGACGGCGAAGATCGTCGAGGTGGACACGGCCGCGCACACCATCACGGCCGAGCGCGACCTCGAGCGCGGCACGGAGGTGCTGCGCGCCAAGTATCCCTGCCTGCTCACGGTCGAGAAGGCAAACTTCCGCCCCCGCATCCCGAACCTGAAGCGCTGGAAGGCCTCGCGCACCGCGGACATCGCGGTCTACAGCGCGGCCACCATCCCGGGGCTCGACCCCGCGCAGATCGGCGACCCCGGCTCCCCCACGAAGGTGCCGCGCACCTATCCGCCGGAGGTCGGCGCGAAAGGCAGCATGATCGACGAGGGCAGCACGGAAAAGAACGTGGATCGGCTCTTCGGCCTGATCGCGGATGTGCTTTGAGGAGGTGCAGGCAGTGAATAAAACAGATTATAAAGATATGTGGGTCTTCATCGAGCGCGACGGCGACAGCGTGCTGCCGGTCTCGCTCGAGCTGTGCTCGGAAACGCGCAGGCTCTGCGACGCGAGCGGCGAGAAACTCGTCGCGGTCATCGTCGGCAGCATCTCGGACGGCGAGCTGCAGCGCGTGCTCGACTGCGGCGTGGACAAAATCATCCACGTGACCGGCACGGGCTATGACTACTTCAATAACGATGCGTACACCAACCTCTTCACCGTCCTGTGCCGGAAATACCGGCCCACGGCGGTCATGGTCGGCGGCACAATCAACGGGCGCGATTTTGCGCCGCGCTTCGCCGCGCGTCTCGGCACCGGCTGCACCTCGGACGCGACCGAGCTCGTCTGGGATCCCGGGACGACGGACATCGAGTTCGTTGAGCCCGCCGTCGGCGGCAAGATGATGGCCGTCATCACCGTGCCGGTCGCGCGCCCGCAGGTCGGCACCATCCGCCCGGGCACGTTCAAGTGCGTGCCCTGCGGCGCACGTGCGCACGAGGTCATCGAGGAGCACATCGACTTCCCGGTCGCGGACATCCGTACCGAGATCCTTGACTTCCGCGCTGACGATCTCGACGAGAGCCTGAACATCGCGGACGCGGACGTGATCGTCTGCGTCGGCAACGCGATCAAGGGGGCGGACGCCCTGCCGCGCTACCGCCGCCTGGCCGAGCGCCTCGGCGGCAAGCTTGCCTGCACGCGCCCGGTGTTCGACCGCGGCGTGCTGCCGTTCAAGCTCGTCATCGGGCAGTCCGGCGCCGTGGTCAAGCCGAAGCTGCTGCTGTCGTTCGGTGTGTCGGGCGCGGTCAACCACGTCACGGGCTTCTCGGATGCAGACGTGGTCGTCGCCGTGAACACCGATCCCGAGGCGGCGATCTTCAACTACTGCACCTACGGCATCGTCGGCGACATGGACGAGGTCTGCGAGGCCATGCTCGCAAAGCTCGGCGCGTGAACCGGAACGAACATGCAAAAAAGCACCCGAAAGGGTGCTTTTTTGCGTGCTGCGGCGCTGGGGCATGCAGGATGACGTAGATAAAATGCGGGCGGTGCTGATGCACCGCCCGCACTGTAAATTATAGCTGAATGGGATAGTATTTGCTGAATTCTGAAAGCTGTTCTTCCGTCATGTCGATATCCAGCACACGAAAGGGATGCCACCCCAAAAAGTCCTTGTCAACCATGCCGTTGCGCTGGCGCTTAAGGGGTATCTGCGTGCACAGCACACCCGTTACCACCCGGCAGCCGAGATTGACGTTCTCCCGACTGACGCTGCAGAAAGACGACCACGGGTAAAACCGCCGAAAGATGCCAAACCAGATCGCCACCACACCATCTGTGCGGATGTCATAAGACCTGCATATTCTTCCGATACCGAACACGCAAAAAAAGTCAGTAAAGAACACCACCAAAATTATAATCCAGCGTGCGTCCGGCCGAATCACTGCGGCATATACACCTGCAATGGTCATGCCCAATAAGATCAGGCAATAACCAACACTTACATTTTGAGAAAAATATTTAAAGTTGATATTGACTCTCATATCTATCGCCCCTCATCGCCGTGACCATGCTGGCCGATATTTCCCAAAAGCGTTCCTATACCATTCGCAGAAAAAAAGATCGGCGCCTGCGGTATTCTCTGCGCGCAGCCATTCCCGCCGCCGTAGTTGAAATGGTATGCGATGCCATCATGATACCCGGCGGCGCGAGACCTGTCAAGTGCCCTGCGTTCTATGGCGGAAAACCGCCGAGGAGAACATGCGTTGCTTGCAGCGGCGGCCCATCCGCGCGCAAAAAGAGGGCGGCAACCGCGAGAAGGCATGGAGTATGCTGCAAGGAAACACCAAAAAGGGTAAAAAACAAAAGCCCTTGCAGCAAGGGCTTTTGACAGAAAATCTGGCACCCCCGGCTGGATTCGAACCAGTGGCCTGCCGCTTAGGAGGCGGCCGCTCTATCCAACTGAGCTACGGGGGCACAACAGCGTTATTTTAGCGCAAAGGGCGGCGGGTGTCAATGACCGGCGGCAGAAACGGGCCGCACGGTTGCGCGCGGCGGGAAACCATGGTATGATAAACAGACTGCGCAAAGGAGGTAGTCCCATGCGTCTCATCCGCGAGGAAAAAGCCTTCATCCGGGAGGCCGTTTTGCTCATGCTCCCGATGATTTTGCAAAATTTCGTGACATTTTCCATGTCCATGGCCGACACGTTCATGGTCGGCGTGCTCGGCGAGACGGCGCTCGCCGCCGTGACGATGGCCAACAGTCCGTTTTACGTCATGCAGCTGATGATCTTCGGCGTGCAGAGCGGCATGAGCGTACTCGTGGCGCAGTACCACGGCCGCGGCGATCAGGAGGCCATCAACCGCGTCATGGGCATCGCGCTCTTTGTTTCCACGACAATCACGGGCCTGCTCGCCATCACGGCATTCTGCATCCCGGAGCAGATCATGCGCGTGCTCACCAACAACGCTGACCTCGTCGCGCCCGGCGCGGCGTATACACGCTACGTCGGCTTTTCGTATTTCTTCTCCGCCATCAGCGGCGTGTACATCGCCGCCCAGCGCAGCACGGAAAATCCCCGCCTCGGCGCGGTGCTGCTCACCGTGTCCGGCGCGCTGAACATCTTCCTCAACTGGGTGCTCATCTACGGCAAGCTCGGCGCGCCCATGCTCGGCTGCGCGGGCGCAGCCATTGCCACGCTCATCAGCCGCGCGTTCGAGGTCGCGGTGCTGTGCGTGTATGCCCGGTTCAGCCGCCGGCTGCCGCTCATGCCGCGCGCGCTGCTGCACCCCGGCCGCGTGATCGCAAAGGACTTTGCCAAGTACGCCCTACCCGTCGTGTGCAATGAGTGCCTGTGGTCGCTCGCGTTTTCGCTCTACACGGTCATCATGGGGCATATGGACAACAACACGCCCATCCTCTCGGCCTACACCATCGCCGGCAACCTGCAGCGCATGCTCACCCCGGCGTCGTTCGCCGCGGGCGGCGCGGCCGCCGTGCTCATCGGGCGGGAGATCGGCCGCGGCAATCGCGATCAGGTGCAGCGCAAGGCCTGGGTGCTCGACGGGCTGGCGCTCGTCGTCGGCCTCGTGTGCATGGGCATCATCGCGCTCGTGCGCAACGTGCTGCTGCGGCCGTACATCCTGCCGCTGATGCACATGGAGGGCGCGGCGTGCGACATTGCCATGTACATGATGGGCGTGCTCATGCTCGTGCAGCCGGTGTCGAGCGTGAGCCTGACGAACATCGTCGGCGTGCTGCGCGGCGGCGGGGACGTGCGCTATGCGATGCTGTGCGACGTCGGGCCGCTGTACGCGGTGTGCCTGCCGCTGGCGGCGCTCACGGCGCTCGTGTGGAAGCTCGACATCCGGTATGTGTACCCGCTCATGTCCATCGATGTGATCGTGCAGCTGTTTCTGGTCATGCCGCGCCTGCGCTCCGGCAAGTGGATCCACGACGTGACCCGCGGTGCCGGCGAACTGGAGACGTGACAGCCCCGCAATATCTTAACAAACAATTCAGGTGATCCTTCACAGAATCGTCATCCTTTTTTCGGGAACCAATTTACAATGGGAGCGTCTCATCCTGTAAAGCACCGCGGCCCCTGGATCGCGGGGAAAGGAAACCAACACCATGAAATTTCTCAAACGGGCTCTGCCCATCGTGCTCGCCGTGTGCCTGCTCGCAAGCCTTGGCGCCGTGTCGGCCATCGACGCCGGCGAGACACGCACCGTCATCGGCGCCGACCTCACGGACGACCAGATCAAGACCGTCTACAAGACCTTCGGCATCGAACGCGGCAGCGTCAAGGAACTGACCGTCACAAACAAGGACGAGCGGCAGTATCTCAGCGGCATCATCAGTGACGCGCAGATCGGCACCAAGTCCATCTCCTGCATCTCCATCGAGGTGCTCGACGCCGGCAAGGGCATGACCGTCAACACGTCGCACATCACCTACTGCACGAGCCAGATGTACATCAGCGCGCTGGCCACGGCCGGCATCACGGACGCGAAGATCAGCGTGGCCGCGCCGTTCGACGTCTCGGGCACCGCGGCGCTGACGGGCGTGTACAAGGCGTATGAGGACATCACGGGCACAAAGCTCGACGAGACCGCCAAGGCCGTCTCCTCGCAGGAACTGGCCACGACGGCGGAGCTCGCGCAGGCCATCGGCGACTATGACTCGGTCGAGATCGTCAACGAGCTCAAGCTCATCCTCAACGAGACGAAGGACATGACCGACAGTGAACTGCGCGCCAAGATCAAGGAGATCGCCGCCGAGTACGACGTCACGCTCACGGACGACCAGATGACCCAGCTCGTGAACCTCTGCCGCTCACTCGAAAAGCTGGACACGAACGCCCTGCTCTCGAAGGTGCAGGCCGTGCAGGACACGCTCAAGCAGCTGGCCGGCGCGAAAGACAAGGTCGCGTCCTTCACCGGCAAGGTCAAGGACGTCATCACCGCCATCGGCGATTTCTTCGACCGTGTCATTTCCCTCTTCCGCAAGTAACCCCGGATAGAAAGAACCCGCCCGCAGGCAGTGCCTGCGGGCGGGTTTTTATGCAGTTTCGCCGCGCAGCGCCCGGTCCGTGTGCACGAGCACCGGCACCGTCACGACAAACGTCACCACCTCGGCCGCCGCCATGAAATACAGCACGCCGTCGAGCCCGAACCACACCGGCAGCAACAGCACGAGCCCCACGCCGAGCACGATCTCGCGCAGGAGCGACAGTGCCGTGCTCGTCCACGCCTTGCCGAGCGCCTGCAGGTAGATCATCGCGCCCTTGTTCACGCACGAGAGCGCGGCCGCGCCGAGAAACCACCGGATGCACCGCACGGCGAAGTCCGTGTAGTACGCGCTCTCGTTTTTCGCGCCGAAGAGGTCGGCAAACACGCCCGGGCAGCTCTCAAACAGCACCGTCGCCGCGAGGCCCACGACCGCCTCGGCCAGCAGCAGCCGGTGCAGCAGCGCCCGCGCCCGGTCGCGCCGCCCGGCGCCGATGTTGTACCCCACGACGGGGATGCACCCGGCCGAGAGCCCGATGGCGATGGAGATGACGATCTGGAAAAACTTCATGACGATGCCCACGACCGCCGTCGGGATCTGCGCATACTGCGCCTGACCGAACACGGGGTCGAGCGCGCCGTACTTCCGGCACATATTGAGCACCGCCGCCATGGAAAACACGATGCTGATCTGCGACAGGAAGCTCGTCATGCCCAGCGGCAGGAACGCGCGCAGCAGCTCGCCCCGCAGCCGGAAGCTGCCGCGCTGCAGCCGTACGGCCTTCATGTGCAGCAGATACGCCGCCGCCAGCACGGCCGAGAGGATCTGGCCGATGACCGTCGCGATGGCCGCGCCCATCATGCCCCACCCGCACGGGAAGATGAAGATGGGGTCGAGGATGATGTTGCACACCGCGCCCGCCAGCAGCGACAGCATGGCATAGCGCGGGCTGCCGTCGGAGCGGATGATGGGGTTCATCGCCTGGCCGAACATGTAAAACGGGATGCCGAGCGCGATCCAGAAACAGTATTCGCGCGAGAGGGCGAACGTCTCGGCGTTGACCGTCGCGCCGAACGCCGTCAGGATCGGATCCATGAAGATGAGGTACACCGCCATGAGCACGACGCTGACGATGAGTGTGAGCACGATGGCGTTGCCGACGCTGCGGTGCGCTTTCTCCGGCTCCCCCGCGCCGAGGCGGATGCTGACATAGGCGCAGCAGCCGTCGCCGATCATGGTGGCGATGGCGAGCGCGATGACCGTCAGTGGGAACACGACGCTGTTGGCCGCGTTGCCGTAGGAGCCGAGATAGCTCGCGTTGGCGATGAAGAGCTGGTCGACGATGTTGTACAGCGCGCCGACGAGCAGCGACAGGATGCATGGCAGCGAGAATTTGCGCATCAGCGCGCCGACCGGCTGCTCGGCGAGAAAGGAATTGGACTGGGATTCGTTCATGCTTGCCTCCGATTTTCCGCCCAAAGGCAAAAAAACGGCACACGCCGCGCGTGTGCCTGCAAACCTCGGAAGCCGACACACACCACGCTCGCATACCGTTTCGTATCCGAATGCTGTGCATCCGTGTATCGTGCCTTCAAGCCAGATTTGAAATTTTACGGGAGTTATTATACCAGCCCGCGCCCGAAAAAGCAAGCCCCCGCATGCCCGGGCGGGGGCGGATAAAATGCGGGCGGTGCTGCTGCGCCGCCCGCTGCGATCCATGCTTTTCTTACTTTTCTGCCTGCCGCTTTTTCCGGCGCTTTTCGCGTGCCTTTTTGCGCTTGGCTTTCCACTTCTGCCAGTCGCGCGCCTGCTTCTCCTTCGCACGTGTGTAGGTTTCTGCTCGCGACTGAAACATGGGTTTGTACCGTTCCGGAAGATATTCGCTGAACACCGCCGCATCCCGCATCAGGAACTGATACTTGATCAGTCCATCGCCGCTTCGGATTTTATCAATGCGCTTTTTGGGAAGCGATTTCGAGGATAACAAGAGGTACATTTGCCCGGTCCCATAAAGATCAGGGACAACATTTCCCTCGTCGAAATGGCGTATCTCAACATAGCGAAGCTCCGAATACGGAATTTTGACGCTGCGCATGAAGAGTGCGTGCCACTTCACATAGTCTGCTGTCAATGTCAATTCGCCAAAAATAAGTGGCCATAAATGGAATGCTGCGTATCCACCTAAAATAAAAATCAACGCTAAAAAAGAATACATCAACCCGTTCTCAAAATGCAGCCCATTCTGTATCACATCTTCCACGGCCCAACATATTAACACGAGAGAAAAAACGATTCCGGCCAGCCAAAACAATCGCGCAACCAGCAAAATCACATGTGGATACAGTGTTTTCCGCTTCTTTCGCGCGGTGGTTTGTCTCTCTGTGGATGGCGTCATTTTTCCAGCGCGGCGAGTTTCTCGCGCCGGATGCGGTCGGCGTCCCGGCGGACGAAGTACGCGGGGATGAGGATGAACACCGCGCTCACGGCCGCGGCCAGAAACAGCTCATACGGGTAGAGATAGCTGCCGGCATAGCTCGGGTACTTGGCGAGGATGGCCGCCGTCGGCTCGAGCGCGACGGCCCGGATGATGAGCGGGTCGATGATGCTCGCGAGCACCATGGGCAGCATGATGTAGATGACCATCTTCACGCTCTGCGACGCGCCGGCGCGCCCGGCGGGCGTATAGTCGCGCGACGAGGCGGTGAACAGCCCCGCCATGGCGAGATTGCCGGCCATGATGCACGTGCCGCCGACGCACAGCAGCGGCATAGCGTGGCCGACGAACTTGATCGAATAAGCGATCAGGCCGCCGAGCACCTGCAAAACTGCCACGGGGTAATAAAACTTCTCCTTGCCGAAGCGGTCCATGACCTTGCCCGCGAGCACGGACAGCACGGCCGAGGCAAGTACGACGATGCCGATGGGCAGGATGTAGTTGTCGATGCCGAGCGTGACCTCGACGAGCGAGATCATGTACGGCTGCCACAGCTGCATGGCAAGGCCGGAGAACATCATGCCGAGAAAGCAGATGTAGATCATCTTATTGGCGCGGATGTTCGCCGGGCGGAAAGCATAGAGCACGTCGCGCAGGTACGTGTCGCCCTGCACGGGGCGCAGGGCCAGACTGTCGCGGAAGATGCACAGGCCGAGCACACCGGCCGCACTCGTCAGGCCGCCGAGCACGAGGAAAAACCCCGTCCAGTTGCCGTGCACGGTCATGCCGTCAAAGCCCGCAAAGATGACGATGAGCGCGAGGATAGGCATGATGCTCAGCACGATGTCCACGACGCCGCGGTTCGTGACGTCGGTCACGTCCGTGACCCAGGCGGAAAAGGCCGAGTCGTTGGCCGTGCTGCCGATGGCGGACATGACGCAGTCCATGACGACGAAGAGCGTCACCGCGAGGCCGACGTCGCCGCCGACCTGCCCATTGCCGAAGAGCGCGAACGCCGCCGTCGTGATGCCCCAGAGGATATACCCCCAGCAGACGAAGGCGCGGCGCTTTCCCACGCGGTCCGACCACGCGGCGCTGAAGATCGTCGCGAGCGCGGCGGCGATGGCGCTGGCCGCGACGGTCGCGGACGTGGCCCAGCCGGCGGCCGTGATGTTTTTCTGAATGTAGGTGGAAAAGTAGACGTTCTCGACCATCCAGGCAATCTGCCCGATGAAGCCGAACACCAGTAGACTCGCCCAGACGCGCGCGCCGAGCGGCGTCGCCTTTTTGACGACCAGATTCTCCTGCATGAAAGTTCTCCCCTTTGCAAGGCGTTATCGCCTGATTATACCATGTTCTCCCCCGCCCGGCAACCGGGAAACCCGCTTCCTGCCGCGCGGCGCGGCCGTGTCAAAAAATTTTCAAAAATATTTTTGCGCCCCTGCATTAAAAAAAGAAGCTGGCGCATTATTATGGCAGAACGGAAATGAAATAACTTTTCGTGAGACAGAGCTTGCTTTCCTCATAAGGTTGTTTACCGGTTATTTACAACTTTACCCCACACACACAAACTTTTGCTTGCTCTGCAGCGCCTGCGCGACACCCGCGCGGGCGCATTCTCTTTTAAAAGACGTATTCCCTTTTTCAATCATAACACAGCGCCCGGGGCTCTTTTCGGCTCCGGGCATTTTCGCGCCCTCCCCCTTTGCAGGACACAAACCGGTCACACAACGCACACTGAATCCGCTGTCTTTGAAAGCCTTCCCCTTACGGGGAGGGCTCCCTCCCTGCAGCGATAATCAAAGCGCCGCCCCACATCGTTTCGATGCGGAGCGGCGCTTGACTCTGCTGATGCTGTACAGCCTTCACGCGGCCTTCGCGGTCTTGCCAGCGCGCCACGCCTCGAACTTGGCGCGCATATGGTCGTTCAGGCGGCAGAATGCCTTCATCACCGGCCACGACAGCAAGCCGAACACGATGAGGATGAGCGCGCTCTGCAAATTCAGCTTCTCCAGGCTGAACAGCGTCGGGAAACCGAAATACGCGATCACGAACAGTACGCCGAGCACAACGATCATCACCTTGCGGATGGTGTTGTACGGCTGGCACGTGCGGTGCACCATCATGAGGCCGACAATGCCCATGACGCCGGTGCAGATCGTGATCATGGCCGTGTCGTCGAGCTGGAAGGCGATATAAAACAGCAGGATGCCCACGACCATCGCCAGATCCGTCATCGCGGCCGGCAGCGCGCGGAAGAGCACGTTGCGCAAAAACTTCCCCTTGACGAGGCTCTCGTTCGGCTCCATAGCGAGGATGAACGACGGGATGCCGATGGTCACGGCGCTCACGAGCGTGAGCTGCGCGGGACTGAACGGATACGGCAGCGTAGCAAAGAGCGTGAAAAACGTGAGGAAGAACGAGAAGATGTTTTTGACCAGATACAGCGACGCGCTGCGCTCGATGTTGTTGATAACGCGGCGGCCCTCCGCCACGACCGACGGCATGGAGGCAAAGTTCGAATCCAGCAGCACGATGTGCGACACCTGGCACGCCACGTCGCTGCCCGAAGCCATGGCGATAGAGCAGTCGGCCTCCTTGAGCGCGAGCACGTCGTTGACGCCGTCGCCCGTCATGGCCACGGTGTGGCCGTCGGCCTTGAGCGCCTGCACGAGGCTGCGCTTCTGCGCCGGGGTCACGCGGCCGAAGACCGTGTACTTACCCGCCGCATCGCGGATGGCCTCCTCGGTCGTGAGCGTGCGCGCATCGACGAAGCGGTCGGCGTTTTCGATGCCGGCGCGCTTGGCCACCTCGGACACCGTGCGCGCATTGTCGCCGGAGATGACCTTCACGGCCACGCCCTGGCTGGCAAAGTAGCCGAACGTCTCCGGCGCCTCGGCGCGGATCTTGTTCGAGAGCAGGATCAGCGCGATGGGCAGCAGGTCGGCATTCAGCGTCTCGTCCGAGAGCGTGCCGTCATACATGCCCAGCAGCAGCACGCGGCAGCCCTTGGCAGAGTAGCCCTCGATCTGCTCCTGATACGGGTTTTCCCGCCCGGCGAGCAGCACGTCCGGCGCACCGAGCAGGTACGTCTCCTCGGCGTGGAACGACACGCCGCCATATTTCTTTGCCGACGAGAACGGCAGCGTCGCCGTCGCGTCCTGCGTCTTTTCGCCCGTGAAATAGCGCCGCAGAGCGGCCATGGTGTCGTTGTCGGCCTGCATGGCGTAAACGTAGTCGGACATGATCATGCGGATGTCCTCGAGCGTGAAGCGGTCGTCGCACAGGGGGCAGACATCCTCGACGATCATCTTGTTTTCCGTCACGGTGCCGGTCTTATCCACGCACAACGTATCCACGCGCGCGAGCGTCTCAATGCAGCCGAGCTCGTGCACGAGCGTCTTGCGCTGGGCCAGACGCACGACGCCTGCCACGAGCGCAAGGCTGGTAAGCAGGTACAACCCCTCGGGGATCATGCCGATGATGGAGCCGACCGTGCTCGTCACGGCGATAGGCACCGAACGGTCAAGCCACACGAACTCCTTAATGAACATCACCACGCCGAGCGGGATGACGATAATGCCGATCCATTTGACGAGGTTCTGCAGCGAGCGCATCATCTCCGACTGCTGCGGCTTCTTGGCGCGCTTGGCCTCCTGCGTCAGGCGCGAAACATAGGAGTCTGCGCCGACATCCGTCAGCTGCGCGCGGCACATGCCGCTGACGATGAAGCTGCCCGACAGGAGCTTGTCGCCGGGATTTTTCTTGATCTCGTCCGATTCGCCCGTGATGAGCGCCTCGTTGACGTAGCAGCTGTCCTGCGCCACGACGGCGTCGGCATAGATCTGGTTGCCGGCGGCGAAGACGACGATGTCGTCGCGCACGAGCTGCGCGGTGTCGACGGTCACGCGCTTGCCGTCGCGCACGGCGACGGCCTTTGGTGAGGCGAGGATGTTGAGCTTGTCGAGCGTTTTCTTCGAGCGGATCTCCTGAATGATGCCGATGGCGGTGTTGACGATGATGACGCCCATAAACGTCAGGTTCAGCCACTGCTGCACCGCGATCACGCACAGCGCCAGCAGGAAAAACAGCATATTAAAATAGGTAAAGATGTTGCTCAGGACGATCTGCTTGACGGTCTTGCCCGGCGGGTCGACGGGCGCGTTCGTCCAGCCGGCGTCCGTGCGCTCACGCACCTGCGCGCTCGTCAGGCCCTGCTGCGGGTCGGGGTGCACGATGGGCACGTCCCGCCGCTCCGGCGTCTCGGGCTCGGGCGCGCGCTTGTCTTTGATTTTTTCGATCAGATTGGCCAAAGGTCTGCCTCCAAAATGAGAATACCCAATATTATAGCGTCTCGCGCGGTGGAAAGGAACAACTGTTTGTGAATATTTGCTTAAAAATGGCGCAAATTTTCGGCAGCCTGCACGGTGTGGCGCAGCAGCAGCGCGGTCGTCACGCTGCCGATGCCGCCGGGCACGGGCGTGCAAACGGCGATGGCCGCAGCATCAGGCGCCACGTCGCCGCGCAGCGTGCCGTCTGGCAGTGCGGTCGCGCCCGCGTCGAGCACGATCTGCCCCGGGCGCACAAAGTCAGTCGTGATGAGCCCCGGCGCGCCCGCCGCGGCAAGCAGAATGTCGGCGTCCCGGCAGCGGGCGGCAAGATCGGGCGTTTTCCGGTGGCAGAGCGTCACGGTCGCGTCCGCGCGCGTGAGCAGCAGCGCGGCCGGCCGGCCAATCACCAAGCTCCGGCCCACGATGGTCACGCGCCTGTCTGCGGGGTCAATGCCGTGCGCGCGCAGCAGCTCCATACACGCCTCGGCCGTGCAGGGGGCAAAGCCCGCCGCCCCGGTCACGAGCGCGCCGAGCGATGCCGTTGTCATGCCGTCCACGTCCTTGCGCGCATCGAGCGTGTCGAGCAGCTCCTGCGCGCGCAGCGCCTCCGGAAGCGGCCGCAGCAGCAGCACGCCGTGCACCGCGCCGTCCGTGCTCAGGGCGCGCAGGGTGTCGGTCAGGGCTTCGGGCGCACAGTCCGCCGGCAGGGGCACGGGGCGCACGGTGATGCCGCAGCCCTCCGCCGAGAGTGCGATGCTGCGCAGATAGGCCCGGTCGTCCGGCTGCGCACCGACGGACACGGCCGCGAGGCAGGGGGGTGCATCGAGTGCGGCGGCATGCTCACGCACCTGCACATAGATCGCCGCGGCGGCGGGCGTTCCGGTCAGGGTGTTCGCCATGGATCAGCCCTCCCCGCGCAGCGCGGCGAATACCGCCTCCACGGTCTGCGCGCAACACTGCACCACGGCCGTGCGCAGCCGCTCGGCGCGCGCCTCGGTCTCGGCGCGGTCAGCGGGCGCGAGCAGGCCGGTGTTGACAAAAACGTTCATGGCCGCGGCCTCCGCCGCCGCGCGGCACAAGGCCGCCGCACACCCGACGTCCGAGCGCAGGAGGGGGCTCGCCGCCTCGAGGGCGGCGGCCAGCAGCAGCGCCACCTGCTCACAGTGCGCCAGCATATCCAGCGGGGCCTGGCACGCCGTACGCGCCGCGACCGCGAGCCGGGCCGCGCGCTCGGGGTCTGTTTTCGGGATGGCGTAAGCCCGCTGCAGCGGCAGGAAGCCCGCCGCGTCCGCGTCGATGAGCGTAAGCAGCGCCGTGCGCTGTGCATCACACGCGGCGGCCAGCGTCGCGAGCGCGTCCGTGCGCTCGGCATAGCGGGAGTTCGCGGCCGTCACGTTCGCGGCCATCGCGGCTAAACTCGCCGCCAGCGCCCCCGTGAGCGCGGCCGCGCCCCCGCCGCCCGGCGCGGGCGATGCGGAGGCGAGCTGCGCGGTGAATTCGGAAAGGGTCCGGTCGGGCATACGCGTCTGGTCGGTCATATGGAAAACCTCCTTGCGGGATTGTGATCGTGTGGTGTCGTGTCCGTCCCGCACCCCTTGGCTCCCTTGTGTAAAGGGAGCTGGCAGCCGATAGGCTGACTGAGGGATTGATACGTTGATTTCTGCGCCGGCTTCGTATCTGCAACCCCTCCGTCACGGCGCAGAGCGCCGTGCCACCTCCCCTTACACAGGGGGAGGCATTGCCTGCCTCGGATGAGATCTGGCATCGTCGGGTGCGTCACCGGCACATATATTATGTTGTATTATACCGCGCGGCGGGGCGGTTGAAAAGTGGGCGTGTGGGCTTTTTGTGCGCTTTTTGGGCATACTGACCCAAAAGGGAGGAATGACCATGCAAGACGGTTTTCTGCGCGCGGCGGCGGCATCCATCCCCGTGGCCGTGGCCGACCCCCGGCGCAATGCGGCCGCGATCTGCGCGCGCATCGACCAGGCGCACCGCGCCCACGCTGCCCTGCTCGTGCTGCCAGAGCTGTGCGTGACGGGCTACACGTGCGGCGGCCTGTTTTTGTCCGCACTGCTGCTTGACGCGGCCGAAGAAGCGCTCATGAACATCTGCGCCCACACGCAAAACCGCGCCCCCGTCGTCGTGCTCGGCGTGCCGCTGCGCGCCGGGGGCAAGCTGTATAACTGCGCGGCCGTGCTGCACCGCGGGCGCATCCTCGGCGTAGTGCCGAAAACGTGGCTGCCGAATTACGACGTGTTCGCGGAAAAGCGCTGCTTCGCCTCCGCTGCGGCGTACAGCGGGCCCGGCTGTGTGCCCGTCGGCGGGCAGGACGTGCCCTTCGGCACGGGACTGGTGTTCGCCTGCGCGCAGATGCCGGCGTTTCGCCTCGGCGTGGAGCTGTGTGAGGACGTGTGGGCCCCGGTGCCGCCGTCGGTGCGGCTGTGTCTCGCCGGGGCGACCGTGATCGCCAACTGCTCGGCCTCGCCCGAGGCAGCCGGCAAGCCCGCCCACCGCCGCACGCTGCTGCGCGCCGCCAGCGCGCGCGGCCTCTGCGGCTATGTCTACGCCAACGCCGGGCCGGACGAATCGACGGCGCACGCCGTCTTTTCCGCGCACCACCTCATCGCGGAAAACGGCACGATCCTCGCCGAGCACGCGCCCTTCGCGCCCGAATCCGGCCTGCTCATGACGGAGCTCGACCTGCTGACGCTCACGGCCGAGCGCCGGCGCAACACGACCTTTGTGCCGGAGGGGGAGGGCATGCGCGCCGTGACGTTTTCCATGCCGCTGCGCCCCACCCCGCTCGGCCGCGCGGTGTCACCGCATCCGTTCGTGCCGGACGATGCCGAGCAGCGCTTCAAGCGCGCCGGGCTCCTGCTGACCATGCAGGCGCACGGTCTGCGCAAGCGCCTGCTGCACACCGGCAGCCGGGCGGCCCTGCTGCCCGTGACGGACGATAGCGACAGCGTGCTCGCCCTGCTCGTGTGCGCGCGCACGATGGACCTGCTCGGCCGCGCGCGGCACGATGTCCTCGCCGTCACGCAGCCGGAGGGCGACCGGGCGCGCGTGCTGCGCCTGTGCAAGGCGCTGGGCGTGTCCGTGCGGCCGAACGCCGACCTCGCGGGACTGGCGCGGACGCACGCGGCGCTCCCGCTCGCCGCGGCGGACTTCACGGCGCTGCTGCTGGGCGAGGCCGTCTGCGCGCCGGATGCCTACGGCGTCAATGCCGCCGTGCCGCGCACGCTCGTGCGCTGGCTCATCGCGGCGGAGGCCGAGCGCGCCGAGGAACCCCTGCGCACGGAGCTGCGCGCCGCGCTCTCCGCGCCGGACGCCGACTGCGCCGGCGTCTCGTGCGCACTGACGGACTTCTGCTTTTACCACCTCGTGCGCTGCGGCGCACACCCGCGGCGCATCCTGCGGCTGGCCCGCGCGGCCTTCGGCGGCGCGGCCGCGGACGCGGACATTCTGCGCGCCATGGCGGCGCTCACGTGCTGCCTGTTCCAGCGGCCGGCAGCCTTACCTGACCACGTCACGCTCGACAGCGGCGCACAGGCGCTGCGCTGGCCGCCGGACGCGGCGGGCTCGCTCTGGCTCGATGAGATCGACGCGCTGCGCCGGGAGCTGTCCTGACGGATATTCAAGCGTCCATGCATAACTGTATATTCTGCCGCCGCTCCAAGCACCGGGGCGGCGGCGTTTTGCGCATGATTTTCGCCTTTTTGTGCATATCACCGAAAGAAAGCCGTTTCCTGGGTGAATTTTATTCAAAAAAGGGGTTGACATTTGCGTGAAAAAGGTGAATAATATGCACATCTTATGAATGATTAATCAATGGAGGCAACCATTATGAAAAAAGAAGATATCAAAAAAGTCGTCCTTGCTTACTCCGGCGGTCTGGATACGTCCATCATCATCCCCTGGCTGAAGGAGAACTACAATAACTGCGAAGTCATCGCCGTGTCCGGCAACGTCGGTCAGGCCGACGAGCTCGACGGCCTCGAAGAGAAGGCCATCAAGACCGGTGCGTCGAAGCTCTACGTGCTCGACCTGACGGACGAGTACGTAGACGATTACATCATCCCGACCATGCAGGCCGGCGCCGTGTACGAGGAGTACCTGCTCGGCACGAGCCACGCGCGGCCGTGCATCGCCAAGGGCCTCGTCGAGATCGCCCAGAAAGAGGGCGCCGACGCCATTGCCCACGGCTGCACCGGCAAGGGCAACGATCAGGTCCGGTTCGAGCTGGCGGTCAAGCACTTCGCGCCCGACATGCCCATCATCGCCCCGTGGCGGGAGTGGGACATCAAGTCGCGTGAGGAAGAGATCGCTTACGCCGAGGCGCACAATGTGCCCCTGAAGATCAACCGCGAGACCAACTACTCCAAGGACAAGAACCTCTGGCACCTGAGCCACGAGGGTCTGGACCTCGAGGATCCGGGCAACGAGCCGCAGTACGAGAAGAAGGGCTTCCTCGAGATGAGCGTCAGCCCCATCGACGCGCCGGACGCCCCGACCTACGTCACGCTCGACTTTGAGCAGGGCAAGCCCGTCGCGCTCGACGGTGAGAAGATGAGCGCTAAGGACATCATCCTCAAGCTCAACGCCATCGGCGGCGCCAACGGCATCGGCATTCTGGATATCGTGGAGAACCGGCTCGTCGGCATGAAGTGCCGCGGCGTATACGAGACGCCGGGCGGCACGATCCTCTACAAGGCGCACAGCGTGCTCGAGACGCTCTGCCTCGACAAGATGACCATGCACGAGAAGCAGAAGCTCGCCGTGACCTTCGGCGAACTGGTGTACAACGGCCAGTGGTTCACGCCGCTGCGCGAGGCGCTCAGCGCGTTCGTGACCAAGACGCAGGAGCACGTCACCGGCACGGTGCGGCTCAAGCTCTACAAGGGCAACATGATCAACGCCGGTGTCTGGAGCCCGTACTCCCTGTACTCCGAGGAGATCGCCACCTTCGGCGAGAGCGACTACAACCAGGCGGACGCCGCCGGGTTCATCCAGCTCTACGGTCTGCCGATCTCCGTGCAGGCAAAGGTTGACGGCAAGAGCATGTAAGCGGTACAATATAAGAAATGACTTTTCTCCCCGCGCCGGGTCCCCCGGCGCGGGGACAACTGACGAAGGGAGACCATCACCATGGCAAAAATGTGGGCGGGCCGCACGGCCGGCGTGACCGATCCGGTCGCGGACGATTTCAACTCCTCCATCCACTTCGACAGCCGCATGTACCGCGAGGACATCACGGGCAGCATGGCGCACGCGGCGATGCTCGGCGCGCAGCACATCCTCCCGCAGGCGGACGCCGATGCCATCATCGACGCGCTGCAGGGCATTCTGGATGACATCGACAGCGGCGCGCTGACGTTCGACCCCGCGTGCGAGGACATCCACATGTTCGTCGAGCAGGTGCTCACCGCGCGCATCGGCGACCTCGGCAAGAAACTGCACACCGCCCGCTCGCGCAACGATCAGGTCGCGCTCGACCTGCGCATGTACCTGCGCAGCGAAACGAACGACATCATCGCGCTCACGAAGGACGTGCTCGCGGCGCTCGTGGAGCAGGCCAAGGCGCACAAGGGCGACATTCTGCCCGGCTACACGCACCTGCAGCGCGCGCAGCCCATCACCTTCGGCCACCACCTGATGGCCTATGCCATGATGCTCCTGCGCGACATTGACCGCATGCAGGATGCCGTCAGGCGCATGAACGTCTCTCCCATCGGCTGCTGCGCCCTCGCCGGCACGACGTATGACACCGACCGGTTCTTCGAGGCCAAACAGCTCGGCTTTGACGATGTGGCGCGCAACAGTTTGGACGGCGTGTCCGACCGGGACTTCTGCGTCGAGCTGCTTGATGCCTACGCCATCGAGATGATGCACCTCTCGCGCCTGAGCGAGGAGCTGGTGCTCTGGTCGAGCTGGGAGTTTCAGTTCGTGCAGCTCTCGGACAGCTACACGACCGGCTCGTCGATCATGCCGCAGAAGAAAAACCCCGACATGGCCGAGCTCGTGCGTGGCAAGACCGGCCGCGTCTACGGCGACCTCATCGCCATGCTCACGGCGCTCAAGGGCCTGCCGCTGGCATATAATAAGGACATGCAGGAGGACAAGGAGGCCGTGTTCGACGCGGTGGACACCGTGAAGATGTGCCTGCGCGTCATGGCGCCGATGCTCGCGACCATGACCGTGCGCGCCGACAAGATGCTCCACGCGGCGCAGACGGGCTTCCTCAACGCGACCGACCTCGCGGACTATCTCGTCACGAAGGGCCTGCCGTTCCGCAGCGCGTACAAGGTCTCCGGCCAGCTCGTGGCCTACTGCATCGCGCACAGCACCGTGCTCGAGCAGCTCCCGCTCGAGACCTTCCGGACCTTCAGCGACCTCTTTGACGACGGCGTGTATGATGCCATTGACCTCACCAACTGCGTCACGCGGCGCGTGTCCTACGGCGGCACGTCCGTGCCGAGCGTCGAGGCGCAGATCGCCTGGGTCGAGCAGCAGCTCGGTGAATGAGCACAGGCTTTTTGAGCCGGTGTCCCGAAAAGGGGACACCGGCTTTTTTGTCACTTTTTGTACAGACAGTACAAAAAGCCACTTGCGGCCGGCAGCGAATTTCGCTATACTGATAGCACCCATTCTAAAAAATAAAGGAGAAATGGCATGAAAAAGAAACTTCTGAGCATCCTGCTTGTTCTGAGCCTGATGCTCGCGCTCGTGCCCGCGGCCTTCGCGGCCGAGCCCGCCAGCGGCACCTGTGGCGCCGAGGGCGACGGCAGCAACGTCACCTGGACGATCGACAAAAACGGCGTTCTGACCGTCACCGGTACCGGTGCGATCACGTCCGACGCCATGCAGATCCGGCAGCTGAGCAATCGCAGCGACGTGACCTCTGCCGTCATCGGTGAGGGCATCACGGACATGGGCGCGCTCTGGCTGGACTACACATCGCTGACCAGCGTGTCGTTCCCGGACACGATCACCCGGCTGAAAAACGTGTGCAGCGGCTGCCCGGAGCTGACGAGCGTGCGTCTGCCGGCCAAGCTGGAGTCGCTTGTCGGCGCCTTCACGGGGTGCAAAAGCCTGACGACGATCGCGCTGCCGGACACACTGAAGTCCATTTCGGGCAGCTTTGCCAGCTGCGATGGCCTGACCGAGGTCGTGATCCCCGAGGGTGTGAAGGCGCTTGGCGAAGGCGTGTTTGACGGATGCACGAACCTCGTGCGTCTGACGTTGCCCTCGACACTGCAGGAGATCGGCAGCTTTTGCTTCGGCGAATGCCGCGCACTCAAGAGCGTTTCCATCCCGGAGGGCATTACAAGACTCGAGAGCCATCTGTTTTACAACTGCACCGGGCTGGAGAGCATTTCGCTTCCCGCCTCACTGACGAGCATCGGCTATCGGACATTCTCCGGTGCCCGCAATGTCAAGGTCGTCTGCTATGCCGGCACGGAGGAGCAGTGGAAGGCGCTCTCCCTTTCAAAGGACCTGTTCTCCGGTGCGAAGATCTGCTACGAGCATCCGGACCATATCTTTGACCCGCTGACGAATACGCCTGCGACCTGTACGGACGACGGCCGCATCGCCGGTACCTGCACCGTCTGCGGCTACAGCATGGACACCGTGCTACCCGCATACGGCCATGACTGGGACGAGGGTAAGGTCCTCTCGGAGCCGGATGGCCTGCTCTGCGGCTTTATTGAGCACACCTGCCGCCGCTGCGGCGGCACGGGCTATACGGCGCTCGCCCCTGAGGTCCTTGCCTATGAGCAGTTCACGGACATCGACCCCAACGCCTGGTCGTATGAGGGCATCCAGTTCTGCGTCATGATGGGCTACATGTCCGGCACGGGCGACACGACCTTCGCGCCCGACGGCGTGACCACACGCGCGCAGATCGTGCAGATCCTCTATAACTTCGTCGGCGAGCCGGAGGTTTCCGGCAGCACACCGTTCACCGACCTGACGCAGGATTGGTATCAGGACGCGGTGCTCTGGGCGTATCAGACCGGCGTCGTCGCCGGTACGTCGGCCACGACCTTCTCGCCCAACCTCCCCGTGACGCGCGAGCAGATCGCGGTGCTACTGGCCGAGTTCGCGGACAAGGTGCTCGAAGTCGGCGGCGCCGAGAGCCCGGCCGACCTGTCCGCATACCCGGACGGTGCGCAGGTCTCCAGCTGGGCGCGCGATGCGATGGCCGATGCGGTCGCGCTCGGCATCCTCAACGGCGCCGAGATCGACGGCACGGTCTGGCTTCTGCCGCAGGGGCAGGCCACGCGCGCCGAGGTCGCCACGCTCCTCGAGGGCTTCTGTGCGAGCCTCGCATAAATCCATCTCCGATCACCGAACCGGCGTCCCAGACGGGACGCCGGTTTTTTGCCGTTTTTCCATACAGATGGCAGAAAGGCCCCTTGCGGAAGCAGATGAATTTCGCTATACTGATAGCACCCATTCTAAAAAATAAAGGAGAAATGGCATGAAAAAGAAACTTCTGAGCATCCTGCTCGTGCTGAGCCTGATGCTCGCGCTCGTGCCCGCGGCCTTCGCGGTCGAGCCCGCCAGCGGCACTTGCGGCGCGGAGGGGGACGGCAGCAACGTCACCTGGACGCTGGATGCTTCCGGTACGCTGACCTTCACCGGCACCGGCGCAATCCGCGACTATGCGTCCAGCGCGCCGCCGTGGCGTTACAGTGCCGTTACGGTCGTTGTCGGCGAGGGCATTACTCGCCTCGGTGCATATATGCTGGCAGGCAGCACAGTCACATCGGTCAGTCTGCCGTCCACGCTCACGGACGTTGACACGCAAGCCCTGAACGGCTGCCGGTACCTGACCGGCATCACGTTCCCGGATGGTGTGAAGACCATTGGCGAGCAGGCACTGTCAAATTGTACGTCGCTGACGTCTGTCACACTTCCGGCCAGCGTCGAAACGATTGGCGACCGGGCGTTTATGGGCTGCACCATGCTTGCGTCCGTGACGATCCCTGAGGGGCCGACCCATCTGGGTACCAATCTGTTCAGAGGCGATTGGGAGCTTAAGAGCATCCTGCTGCCGCAGAGCCTGACCCAGCTGGATGAGAGCGTGTTTTCTTCCTGCGGCATCGAAACCATAACCATTCCGGACAACGTGACAGTCATCGGCAAGAAGGCCTTTTTCGCCAGCGGGCTGACGGATATTTCCATTCCTGCGGGCGTGACGGATATCGGGGACAGAGCCTTTTCCCAAACGCGTCTGACGAGCGTTACCGTGCCGGCGACAATCCGCTCGTTCGGCAAATACATTTTCAGTGAGTGCGTCGATTTGCACACTGCCGTGCTGGCGGAGGGCATCACCCGCGTGAGCGACGGCATGTTCCGCGACTGCACGAACCTCGCAGACGTCACGCTGCCGCAGACGCTCACGGCCATCGCCCAGCAGGCGTTCTCCGGCTGCACGGATCTTGAGCACATCGCGCTGCCCGAGACTACGGTCAAATACGGCGCGTGTGCGTTCAGCGGCACATATCTGACGGATGTCCGTTTCCCGGCTGGGACGAGCTACCTCGGCAAGGGTGTGCTGAGCAATATGCCCGTCCTGCAGCAGATCACGCTTCCGGATGGACTGACGAGCGTCGGCGCCGAGCTGTTTTTGGGAGACAAGGAGCTCAAAGAGGTTACGCTCCCGTCCGGTTTGACCGCCGTGAGCGACGGCATGTTTTCCGGCTGCACGGCGCTGCAATCGATCGATCTGCCGGACACCGTCGCCTATATCGGCGAAAGCGCGTTTTCCGGCTGCACGGCGCTCACGGACCTGACGTTCCCGGCCGGGCTGGAGTCGTTCGGCAGAGAGGCCCTGCAGGGCTGCAGCAGCCTGACGGAGATCACGGTCCCCACCGGCGTGCACGCGCTGCCGGAGGCGGTATTCAGCGGCTGCAGTCGGCTCGTCAACGTCAACCTGCCCGAGGGTCTGACGAGCATCGGCCCCACCGCGTTCCAATCCTGCATCAACCTGCGGGAGATCTCCATTCCCGACAGCGTACAGGCCATTCACGGCTCGGCGTTTGAATGGGCGCTGCGCCTGAGCGACATTCGGGTCGGTGCAGGCAACCCCACCTATCATACGGTCGACGGCGTGCTCATGACCAAGGACGGCTATGAGCTGACGGCCTATCCCGCCGGGCGCCCCGGCATCCGCTATGATGTGCCGGACGGCGTTGTGGAGATCGCGCCGAGCGCGTTTTACGGCAGCGGTCTGGTCGCCGTCCGCTGCCCGGACAGCCTGCGCAAGATCGGCCGCACGGCGTTCGCCAACAATGAGCGCCTGCGCTACGTGCAGCTCCCGGCCGGCATGCAGTCGATCGAGACCTGGGCCTTCAGCGGCTCGGACAACATCACGGATGTTTGCTTCGGCGGCAGCGAGGAAGCGTTCCATGCGCTGTGCGATCCGGACTATGTTTTTCCCAGCCGCGTGAATGTGCACAGCTACTCGTACATGGTCATCCCGGGCGCGGCAGAGCTGTTCACGGACGTCGATGCGGACAGCTGGGCGATCCCCGGCATCGACTTCTGCGTGCTGGCGGGGCTCATGTCCGGCGTAGGCGGGAATGCGTTCGCGCCCAAGGGCGTGACCACGCGCGCGCAGGTCGTGCAGATCCTCTACAATCTCTCCGGCTGCCCGAAGGCGTATGACGGCTCGCCGTTCACCGATCTCACAGCCGACTGGTATCAGCACTCGATCGTGTGGGCGTACCAGAACGGTATCGTGTCCGGCACGTCGGCCACGACGTTCGAGCCGGAAGCGCCCGTCACGCGCGAGCAGATCGCCGTCATCCTCATGGGCTACGCCGAGAAGGTTCTGGGGCTGGATTTCTCCGCGGACAAGGCCGATCTCACAGCGTTCCCGGACGGAGCAAGCGTCTCCGACTGGGCGCGTGACGCCGTGGCCGAGGCGGTCGCGCTCGGTCTCATCTCCGGCGCGCAGACGAAAGACGGCACGTTCCTGCAGCCGCAGGGCGGTGCGACGCGCGAACAGGCCGCGACGATCCTCATGGGCTTTTACTCGCTCGTGGATGTGGACCTGCGCATGGCGTAGCTCTGCGCATAACGAACGGTGAAAAGGAGAAACCCTATGAAAAAACGCATTTTGAGCCTTGTGCTCGCACTCTGTCTGGCGCTGTCGCTGGCGCCGGCGGCCTTCGCGGCCAACATTGTCGACAGCGGCACCTGCGGCGCGGACGCTGACGGCAGCAACATCGCCTGGACGCTCGACGCTGACGGCAATCTGACCGTCACCGGCGCCGGTCTGCTGCAGAAAAAGGCGTTCCAAAACCGGAAGGACATCGTCACCGTGAAGTTCGTGTGCACGGACAACCGGGACGTCATGTCCATCAACATCCTCGACTACGCCTTTGCCGGCTGCACGAATCTGCGGTTCATCGACTTTGGCAGCCGGGACGCCAGAGACCTGCATGCGCACGCGTTTGAGGGCTGCACGAGCCTGACGGATATCCACTTCGGCAGCAGTTTCGGCTACATCAGCGCCTATGCGTTCCGAGGCTGCACATCGCTACGGCAGGTGACCTTCCCGTATACTGTCTTCCAGGTCAGTAAGTACGCCTTTGCCGACTGCACCGCCCTGACGGAGGTAACGTTTGAACCCGACCCCGACGGGATGGGCGGGCTCAGTACGCTGGGATCCCACGCCTTTGCCGGCTGCACGTCGCTGCGCGCCGTGAACGTGCCCGAGCGTCTCAACCGGATCGACAGCTATGCGTTTTCCGGCTGCAGCTCGCTGGAATGGCTGCCAATCGAACAGTTCGACGTTCTGGAGGCCCACTCCTTCGCCGGCTGGACCGGACTGACCAACGCCGTGCTCAGCCCGAGTCTCCAGGAGCTGCCCGACGGCCTGTTTGACGGCTGCACGGGTCTGCAGCGCGTGACGGTTCAGAACAATGTCACCAGCATCGGCACCGGCGTGTTCTCCGGCTGCACCGCGCTCACGGACGTGTACTACACCGGCGCGCAGGCGCAGTGGGATCAGATCCGGACTCCGAAGGGCGAGGACGTGCTCGGCAGCGCGGTGCTGCACTGCAACGCGGCCGCGCACACGTTTGCCGGCGACTGGGTCGAGACAACGCCCGCGACCTGCACGGACGACGGCGTTCTGACCCGCATCTGCACCGACCCCGGCTGCGGCCGGACGCAGACGCGCATCGTCCCCTCCCTCGGCCATGACTGGGACGACGGCGTGACCCGCATTGAGCCCGACGGCCTGCTGGCCGGCGTGGTGGTCTACACCTGCGGCCGCTGCGCCCTGATCGCCATAGAGCTGACCGCTCCGGAGATCTGGGCATATCAGCACTTCACGGACCTCGACCCCGAGAGCTGGTCGTACGAGGGCATCCAGTACTGCGTGGCCACCGGACTCATGTCCGGCGTTGGCGGCACAACGTTTCTACCCGGCGGCGTGACGACGCGCGCGCAGCTCGTGCAGATCCTCTATAACCTGGAGGGTGAGCCGGCCGTCACCGGCAGCACGCCGTTCACCGACCTCACGGCCGACTGGTATCAGGACGCCGTCACGTGGGCGTATCAGAACCACATCGTCTCCGGCACATCGGCTACGACATTTGCGCCTGACCTCGTCGTCACGCGCGAGCAGATCGCGGTCGTGCTCGTGGACTTCCTCATGAACGTCTACGGGCTCGAGCGCACGTGGATACCCGCGGCGCTGGATGTGTATCCGGACGGGCCGGACGTCTCCGACTGGGCGCAGGCCGGAATGTCGGACGCGCTGAGCCTGAAGCTGATCTCCGGCGCAACAAACGGCGAATCACCGGTGCGCCACCTGAACCCGCGCGCGGGCGCCACACGCGCCGAGGTCGCGACCATCCTCGAGAATATGTGCAGCGGCGTGCTCGGCATCGGCTGAGCGTGCCCGCCGCAAAAAGAAACCAAAACCACACGGCACAGGGCGCTTCCGGGCACGGAAGCGCCCTTTTTCTGCAAAAACCAGTCGTTTCCGCACCAAAAATCCGGTATAATAGGGACAATTTGCGTCGTTTGTCGCAAAACCGGAATGAAAAAGGAGAATCAGGATGAAAAAACGACTTCTGAGCATCCTGCTCGTGCTGAGCCTGATGCTCGCGCTCGTCCCCGCGGCGTTTGCGGCCGGTGATGTGAGCGCCGAGCTGGGAAGCGACGGCACAACGCTCACCTTCTCCGGCAGAGGCACTGCCACGGCCGACTGCTGGGACGGCGACTGGACCGCCGTCACGCACATTGCCCTCGGGTTTAACATCAGCGGCATCGCCGAGGATGTGCTGGCCCGCTGCGTCAACCTCGTGTCCTTTGAGACCATCAAGGGCAGCTGGTATCTCCGGACCTACAACGGCGGCCTCATCTCCGAGGACAGCAAACAGATGCTGGCCGCGCCGAACAAGTGCACGGTCTATGAGATTCCCGACTTGGTGCAGACCGTCAAGACGGGCGCGTTCCGCTACTGTCAGGGGCTGACGGCGGTCACGTTCCCGGCAAGCCTCACCACCATCGAGGCGCAGGCCTTCACCAGCTGCCTGAGCCTGACGGCGGCCACGCTGCCGGACGGCCTGAAGACGATCGGCGACTTTGCCTTCGCCGGCTGCGCCGCGCTGACGAGCGTGCTCATCCCGAAGAGCGTCACGAGCATCGGCGCGGGCGCCTTCACCGGCTGCACCGCGCTCACGGCCATCGACTACAGCGGCACCGAGGCCGAGTGGGCTCAGCTGACCAAGGGCGAGAACGCGCTGCCGGAGGGCGTGACCGTGAACTTCAACGCGCCCATCCACCACTACGGTTTCTGGACGGGCACGTACCCGAACTGCACGACCGAGGGTCAGCGCACCCGCGCCTGCAAGGACGACGGCTGCGGTCACACGGAGGAAATGACGCTCCCCGCCCGCGGCCACTACTTCGACGGCGGCCGTGTGACGACGCCGCCGACGGAGACCACGACCGGCGTGCGCACCTATACCTGCAGGACCTACGGCTGCAATGCCACGTACACCGAGGAGATCCCCAAGCTCGCCCCGCAGGTGCCCGTGAGCGAGCGCTTTAACGACGTCGACCCCGACGGCTGGGCGTATGAGGACATTGCGTACTGTGTGGAGCACAGCCTCATGTCCGGCGTCGGCGGCCGAAGCTTCGCGCCCGACGGCGTGATGACCCGCGCGCAGATCGTGCAGGTGCTCTATAACATCGAGGGCGAGCCTACCGTCACCGGCAGTACCCCGTTCACCGACCTCACGTCCGACTGGTATCAGAACGCGGTGCTCTGGGCGTACCAGACCGGCGTCGTCGCCGGCACGTCGGACACGACGTTCGACCCCGAGTCGCCCGTCACGCGCGAGCAGACGGCCGTCATCCTCATGGAGTACGCCGACCAGGTGCTCGACAAGTACCACCCGAGCGAATACGACCGGCTCTTCCCGTATCAGGACCGTGCGGACATCTCCTACTTCGCGCGCACGGCCATGAACTGGGCGGTCGATCACAATTTGTTCAGCGGCGTGCCCGGCCCGGGCGGTCTCTATCTCGAGCCGCAGAGCGCTGCCACCCGCGCGCAGATGGCCGTCATTCTGGCGCAGTTCTGCCGCGAGCTAAACGTCTGGAACGAGCCCATTCCGCTCGTCTGATCCGCATCCGGCTTTCGACCGGCGTCCCTGAACGGGACGCCGGTTTTTTGCACCTGGTGAATTATACGATCAAGTGCAACAGAAAAAAGAAAAGAAGTTCAGCAGAAATCTGTCGCGTGTTGCTCCTGCCACTCTAAAACGAAACCTGGCGCTTATGAACGCCAGGCCTCGTAAGGTTCTTAATTTCCGTTCTGCTCAGGACTTGTGGGACTTTGAACTTGCTTCCTGTTGCACTTAGTTTGACAATTCACTCACCTTATGGGCCGGCGTGCTCGCGTGCGGACAGAGCTGTTCGGCAAGATGGAGAAATCCGGCACTCCGTCATGTATATATAATGGTATCAGATTCGGAAAAGTGTCGGAAATATATACAAATACGGGGAATGTGCGTATTGCAGGTATACAAAATTCTTTGCTTTTGATACATTTCTCAGAAGATAATTATTGACAATGTGTTAACATCGGTTACAATAAGGATGCAATCATGTGAAGAAGCCAAAATCCGTTGCATATACATGAGCTTCTGAGAGGAGGACATCTTATGAAAACCCGCACGCGCAGACTCCTGACCCTGCTGCTGATTGCGGCCATGACTATGAGCCTGATGGTCCCGGCACTGGCGGTGAACACCGCGCAGTCCGAGACTCCTTATACTTACGACGCCGGAAACTACACATTCGGCAAGATCTCGCACGCGAACAAAGCGCCCGGCACGCCGGACGGTCTGGTCGATTATACCGGCAACGGCACTGTGGCCGTGACCGGCACGGTCACCGGAGCGGACGGTCAGGGCGACCGCGGACAAAGCTACTCCTGGGCGGCCATGGCCTACGGCGACTATGTCTATGTCGGCACGTGCTACGCCGCCATGGGCAAGACCCTCTCGGCCATGGACAGCGTCATGGGGCACAAGTTTGACGAGGAGGTCATGCGCGCCGAGCTCAACGCCGTCTTTAACGGCACGTTTTTCTACGGTGAGGAGGACGGCGGTGTTTCCGACGGCATCCTTGTCAAGATCAACGTCCACACCGGGGAGGTCAAGCTGATCATGGCCAACTCCCTCAACGGCGTCACGCCGCTGTTCCGCAACGCCATTCTCTATAAGGATAAGATCTATTTCTGCGGCAGCGTGACCGCCAACGGCCGCGTCGGCCTGCCGAGCGTCTATGAAGTCGACCCGACGGACGATAGCTTCCGGTGCGTCTACACGGGGCTTGAAAACATGCAGGAGTACGTGCAGGCATACAAAGAGGGCGTCTGCACCGGCATCCGCGGCATGGCGGTCTATGACGGCAAGCTCGTCATCAGCAACGTCGGCGTCGACGGCGGCTACCTGCTCATCAGCGACAACCCGTCCGAGGGCTTCACGAAGATCGCCACGCAGTCCGATCTCTGTAACTATCCTGCTGTGCACTTTGTCGACAGCGTCTACGGCGGCGGCATCTGGGAGATGGTCGAGTATCACGGCAGCCTCTACGTCGCCATGTGCACCGGCACGCCTGCCACGCGCGTGGGCGACAATATGCGCTCGTTCGCCATCGTGCGCGGCGACTGCTCCGGCGACTGGAATGACTCCAGCGCGTGGACGTGGACGCCGGTCGTCGGCGACAAGGCCGACGGTGCGAAGTATACCTTCGGCATCGACCCCGAGCGTACGCGCGCCGCGGCCTGCAATCTGTGCATTTATGACGGCTATCTCTACATCGGCGAATACAACGACGAGGAGATCCCGCTCGAGGAGCTCATGTTCGATCAGGACTTCGGCTTCCTTGCGCGCAACCTGGAGCAGTCGGTGAACCTCTACCGGATGTCCATCGGCGCGGACGGCACCGAGCAGATGGAGCTCGTCGTCGGCGAGCGGACGAAGATGTTCCCGGCCGGCGGCATCCTGTGCAAGCGCTCCGGCTTCGGCGACTATGAAAACCAGTATTTCTGGCAGTCGAAGGTCTTTGACGACAAGCTCTTTCTCGGCACGTTCGACACCAGCTCCCTGCTCGAGCCGCTCGGCCAGTTTACCAACGGCGACCTGCTGCATATGTCGCGTGACGAGTGGGCCAGCCAGATCGGCTACCTCAAGGTGCTGCTCAAGCTCCTGCTGGATAAGAACAAAAATAACGGCGACGGCACACTGTTCGCCGCCGGCTCCGGCGATGCCGCCGCAGCAATCGATGCCGCCGTCGATGCGGTCAATGCCGAGAGCCCCGAACTCTTCACCATGACCGATACCCAGTACGACACGATGCGTCAGGCGCTCAAGGACGGCGTGTACGACGCGCCCTACAGTGCAAGCACGCTGCGCCGGCTCAACGAGCTCAATGCGCTGCTCGGCGAGCTGACCGACCTCGTCGAGACGAACGATATTTCGGGCTTTGTTGCGCGCTACCAGAAGGCGAACGACCTCTATGCGAGCCTCAGCGGCAAGCTGCCCGATGCACTCAAGAAGCTCTATGAAACGCTCGTGCGCATCACCGAGCTGGAAAACATGAAGGATCTGTGCATCTGCCTGAAAAAGCTCTCGACCGCCACGCGCGGCTTCGGCCTGTATACCATCACGTCCGACAACGGCAAGCTCACGCTCGAGACGCTCACGCGCGACGGCTTCGGCGATCCGTACAACCATGGTCTGCGTGCCTTCGCTGCGAACGACGAGCAGGGCTGGATGGTTATCGGTACGGCCAATCCCTTCATGGGCACGCAGCTCTGGCGCACGACCGTGAACACGCCCGATCCGATGGAGCGCTTCACGGATCTCAATCCTTTCAACTGGGCCTACCCCGGCATCCGCTACTGTGTGACCAACGGCCTGATGTCCGGCACGAGTGATACGACCTTCGCGCCCGACGCCGTGATGACCCGCGCGCAGATCGTGCAGGTGCTCTATAACCTTGCGGGCAAGCCGGCCGTCGCCGGCACGACCCCGTTTACCGACCTCACGTCCGACTGGTATCAGGATGCAGTGCTCTGGGCGTATCGGACCGGCGTCGTCGCCGGCACGTCGGACACGACGTTCGACCCAGACGCGCCCGTCACGCGCGAGCAGATCGCCGTCATCCTCATGGGCTATGCGGACATGGTGCAGCACCGCGACCACACATGGCCGCCCGCCGACCTCTCGGCTTTCCCGGATGGGGCGGACGTGTCCGACTGGGCGCGTGACGCCGTGGCCGAGGCGGTCGCGCTCGGCATTCTCAACGGTGCCGAGAACAACGGTGAGCTCTGGCTCCTGCCGCAGGGGCAGGCGACCCGCGCGCAGGTCGCCACGCTCCTAGAGGGCTTCTGCAAAATCCCCGCGTAAATCAAACCCAACACCAAACCGGCGCCCCTGAACGGGGCGCCGGTTTTTTGCCGTTTTTCGTACCTGTGGTGCAAAGATTTTCTTGCGGCTGGGTGCGGCTTCCGGTATACTGAATGCAGCAATAATTGAAAGCAAAAGGAGAAATGGCATGAAAAAGAAACTTCTGAGTGCAGCGCTCGTGCTGTGCCTGCTGCTGACGCTGCTGCCGATGGCAGCCTTTGCGGCGGACGATGTGCAGACCGGCACCTGCGGTGACGGTTTGACCTGGACGCTCGACACCGCCGGCACGCTGACCGTCAGCGGCAGCGGCGAGATCAGCGCCAACGCCTTTGCCGTCAACAGCAGGATCGTGCGCGCCGAGATCGGCGCGGGCGTGACGGGCATCGGCATGGGCGCGTTCCTCAAGTGCGCGAATCTCGAGGCAGTCACCCTGCCCGCAGGTCTGACCACCCTCGGCACGGCGGCCTTCGCCTATTGTGAAAAGCTCGCGGCGGTCACGCTGCCCGGCACTCTCGAGAGCACCGGCGGCGGGGCGTTTCAGGGCTGCACGGCGCTCGCCGCCGTGACGATCCTGCCCGGCGTGACGCGCATTGACACGCGCACGTTCAGCGACTGCGCGGCGCTCAAGGAGATCACCATCCCCGCAAGCGTCACGGCCATCGGCGACAGTGCGTTCTCCGGCTGCCTCGCGCTGCGCACGGTGCACTTCGGCGGCTCGAAGGAAGCATGGCAGGCCGTCGAAGTCGGCGAGCACAACACGCTCCTGCGCCTTGCGAGCGTGGACTACAATGCCGTGACCGGCCACCACTTCGGCGACTGGACCGTCACGACCGAGCCCACCTGTGACGAGCCCGGCGTGCGCACCCGCACCTGCGCGGACGCCGGCTGCGCCGAGACCGAGACCGAAGCCATCCCCGCCCTCGGCCACGACTGGGGCGAGGGCGTGACCGTGGCCGAGCCCAGCGGCGCGCAGGGCGGCCGCGTGCGCACGACCTGCAAGCGCTGCGGCGCGGAGTCCCTGTGCTTTACCGATCCCGAGATCCCGGCGTACCAGCAGTTTGACGACGTGGATTTTGCGCTCTGGTCCTACCCCGGCATCGCCTTCTGCGTCAAGACGGGCCTCATGTCCGGAACCGACACGCACACATTCACGCCCAAGGGCGTGACGACGCGCGCACAGATCGTGCAGATCCTCTATAACCTTGCGGGCGAGCCGGCCGTCACCGGCACGACCCCGTTCACCGACCTCACGAACGACTGGTATCAGAACGCCATCCTCTGGGCGTACCAGACCGGCGTCGTCGCCGGCACGTCGGCCACGACGTTCGACCCCGAGTCGCCCGTCACGCGCGAGCAGATCGCCGTCATCCTCATGGGCTATGCGGACATAGTGCAGCACCTCAAGCACACGTGGACGCCGGCCGACCTCTCTGCTTTCCCGGACGGGGCAAGCGTGTCCGACTGGGCGCAGGCCGCCATGGCCGACGCCGTGGCGCTGGAGCTGATCTCCGGCGCGGAGACGGACGACGGCATCTTCCTGCAGCCGCAGGGCGATGCCGCGCGCGAGCAGGTCGCCACGATCCTGCAGGGCTTCTGCACGCGGACGCTCGGCTGGAGCTGAGGCGGCGGAAAACCATAAAAAGAAGGAAAAACGAACATGAAAAAGAGACTTTTGACCGCGGTGCTCGTGCTGTGCCTGCTGCTGGCGCTGATGCCCGCGGCGGCTGCATACACGCCGGAGGACTGCGTCAACTACTATGGCGGCCATGACTGGCAGCAGGGTGCCGTCGTCGTGCAGCCGAGCGGTGTTCTGGCCGGGCAGCGCGAGTGGACCTGCCGCCGCTGCGGCCGGAACGGCTACACCTATATCGACCCGCCGATCCGGGCCTATGAGCAGTTTTACGACGTGGATCCGAACCGCTGGTCGTATGACGGCATCTCCTACTGTGTCAAGACCGGCGCCATGTCCGGCACCGGTACGCACACATTCGCGCCCTACGGCGTGACGACGCGCGCGCAGATCGTGCAGATCCTTTACGAACTCTCCGGCGCACCGGCGGTGAGCGGCGGCACGCCGTTTCGCGATCTGACGCAGAGCTGGTACCGCAAGGCGGTCGTCTGGGCCTATCAGAACGACGTCGTGTCCGGCACGAGCGGCACGACCTTCTCGCCCGAGGCGCCCGTGACGCGCGAACAGATCGGCTGCATCATGATGAACTATTTCTTCAACGTTTTGAAGCTGAAGCAGCAGTGGGCGCTGACTGACCTGTCGGAATATCCGGACGGGGATCAGGTGTCCCCCTGGGCGCGCGCATCCATGCAGCACGCGATGTCGATGATCATCTCCGGCGCGGAGATCAACGGCGTTGTGTACATCGACCCGCAGGGCGACGCCACGCGCGAGCAGGTCGCCACGATCGTGGCGGAGTTTTGCCAGTGGGCGTTCAGTGTGAACGGCCACGATCTCTACCACCAGTAACGTACCCGCTCCGGGGCTGCGTCCGTTCGCAGCCCCGGTTTTTGCACCCATCCGCTTAATTTTTCTTAAAGCGGGCCAAAGCCACTGTGCGGGGGCGGCCCGGATATGTTAGGATAGACCCCAGAGGTGATACCATGGAAAACCTGGAGACCCCCGTCCGCATCCTCGTCGTGGACGACGAGCCGGACATCCGCAATATTTTGCACATCCTGCTCTCGTCGCGCGGCTACGAAGTTGACGAGGCCGAAAACGGTCTGCGCGCCGTGGAGTGCGTACGCGCGCAGCCGGACTATGATCTCATTATATTGGACATCATGATGCCCGGCATGGACGGTGTCGCCGCCTGCACGGAGATCCGGCAGCACAGCGTCGCGCCGATCCTGTTTCTCACGGCGAAGGCCCAGCCCGCCGACATGAGCGACGCCTACGGCAGCGGCGGCGACGATTATCTTATCAAGCCCTTTTCCAACCACGAGCTGTTCCTGCGGGTCGATTCGCTCATCCGGCGCTACCGCGTCTACCACGGCAAGGGTGATGCGCCGACCGTCATCGACGCGCTCGAGATCAACCGCGACAAGGGCACCGTGTGCAAAAACGGCCGCTCGGTCGAGATGACCAAGACGGAGTTTGAGCTGCTGCAGTACCTAATCGCCAACCGCGGCACTTCCGTGTCTGCGCGCAAGCTCTATGAGGACGTCTGGCATGAGAAGTTCCTGCCCAGCTCTGCCAACACCGTCATGGTGCACATCCTCAAGCTGCGCAAGAAGCTCGAGGACGATCCCGCCAACCCGACGCTCATCCGCACGGTCTGGGGAAAGGGGTATCAGATTGATTAAGAAGTGGCGCTCATCGATCAATGCGCGCATGATCGTCGTGCTGCTCGCGGCGCTGGCCGTGGGCGCCGGGTGCTATTTCGGCTGCTACCGGCTCGGCGTGTGGACGATCAACCACTGGTACATGTCGGCCGATGCGATCGAGGTTCGCAACCAGCAGCATGCGTGCAGCCTGCAGCTGTACGTGGAGAGCAACGGCGTCTCCTCGCGCGACACGGTGGCCATCGGGCAGTGGCTGCGCAGTGAGAAAAACGCCAGCGTCATCGTCTATCAGGCGGAGGGTGACCCGTATGAGGCCGGCACCTGGGGCACAAACCAGCTGCTCGACGATACGACGCAAAACGATCTCGCAGCGCTCGGCTACAGTTTTTATACCCTGCAGTTTGCTGACGGAGAGTGCCGCGTCGCCATGTGCGATTACTCCGAGTCACGACTGTTCGGCTACACGCAGTTCGGCGCACTCGTGGTGGGCTTTGTGGTCTATTCGTGTATCGCCATCGGCTTCACGCGGCGGCTCACGCGGCGCGTCACGCGCCTGTCGGAGACCGTCGGCGCGGCCGGCGCGCTCAACCAGACCATCCCCGTCGTCGGCACGGACGAGCTCGCGCGCCTGGCAGCCAGCGTCAACACCATGCGCGACATGATTTTAGAGCGCACGCGCAACGAGCAGACCGCCTGGCAGGCCAACAGTGACCTCATCACCGCCATGTCGCACGACATCCGCAACCCCCTCACATCGCTCATCGGCTATCTCGACCTGCTCGAGATGAGTCAGGACCGGCTGCCGGAGGATCTGCGCAGCTACGTGCTCGCCAGCCGGGACAAAGCCTATCAGCTCAAGGACCTGACGGGGGAAATGTTCCGGTACTTTCTCGTCTTCAGCCGCGGCGAACAGGAGACGCACCCCGAGCCCTACGACGCGCAGATCCTCTGTGCGCAGCTGCTCGGCGAGTGCGCGGCCGAGCTGCGCACCCGGGGCTTTGATGTCAACCTCATGCCGCTGACAACGCCCTGCACCGTCACGACCGACGTGCAGATGCTCAAGCGCGTGACGGATAACCTCCTGTCGAACATGAAAAAATACGCCGACCCCGCCGCGCGCCTGACCATTCTGGCCGAGTGCGAAAACGGACGGCTGCACATCTGCTTTGCCAACCGCGCGCGCAAGGAGCTTGCGCGCGTGGAGAGCAACCACATCGGCCTGCGCACGTGCGAAGCGATCTTGCAGCTGCTCGGCGGCCAGTTTTTCATCCACCGCGTGGGCGATGATTTTTCGGCTGAGTTTGTCCTGCCGGTCACGCCGCCGGACACGGATGGGTAAAAGGGCGGCGCGCCGCATGACCGTTGTCGCCGTTCCCAAAGCCTCTGCGCCGCGGGGGAGCCCGATGGAGCAAGGCACGCCTCGGTTGCGATTTGGCATTGCCTCCGGCGATACCTTTCCCTTACGAAGTGAGATTCGCTGCGCTCAGCACCTTCTCGGCAAGGAGAAGGCAGCGCGCACGCCAACTGCTCCCGCGGGGAGAAAGCTTAGGACACGCATCGCACCGCCGGTGCCGCCGGAGGAACTCCCCCGCACACCGCAAAGCAAAAAGCACCGTCTCCCAATCGGGAGACGGTGCTTTTTGCCGTTCAAAAATTCCGTTTTCACGAGCCGCTGCCTGTCGAGGGCACCGGCGCGGTGACCTCCGTGCGCGTGACGCCCTTGGAGAAGGTCAGACTCTTGAGGATGGTCGAAAAGTCGTTGGACATGCTGCGGTAGAGGTCGGCGTTCTCGTTAGCGAACTGCACATCCGTCGGCAGCTCGGCAATGAGGTTGTAGTTTGCGCCGTCGACGGTCAGGCCGCAGATTGCCTGATACTCCGGCAGCTCGGTATAGTCATAATCGGTGGGAAAAACCTCAAGCATGAACAGGAAGCCGCCCAGACCGTTGTCGTGGTCGGTCTTTTCGTAAAAGCCGACGTAATAACCGCCGTCGTTGGCGCCGCACTCGGTCAGGTAATGGTCGCCCCAGCTGGCCGGCAGCGTGACGGAAAAATAGCCGCCCTTGCCGTCGTCATACGTCGGGCAAAGGGTGATGTCCTCCGCCTTTTTTGCCGTGTCAGCCGTCGGCTGGACAGGCGCGGCGGCCTTGTCCCCGCGGCCGCAGGCGGCCAGTGCGAATACCGTTGCCAGCGCCAGTACGAGCGCCAGAATGCTCCGTTTCATGCAGATCGCTCCTTTCCGAATCTTTGCATGGGCATATTATACGCCTCCGGCCCGTGTGTGTAAAGTCCCCCCGCCGGACAGCGCGCAGCGCACAAAAAAGATGCACGCCAGAAATATCTGACGTGCATCGGTGCGAAAGGTTCCGGTTTTTTTACGCGGCGGCGGGCTTGCTGTGCTTGCGCAGGACGATCTGCAGCACGATGACGACCACGATGACCGCGACGCCGACGACGTCGGTCATGAGCTCCGGGTCAATCAGGCACAGGCCGCCGGCCGCGAGCAGGATGCGCTGCCACCAGGGCGCGCGCGTGACGATATAGCCCTCGAGCGCGGCGGCGATGCCGAAGATGCCGAGGCACGACGTGATGATGACCTGAATGGCGGCGAGCACGCCCTGATCCATGAGCAGCATGGAGGGGTTCATCGCAAAGATGTACGGCACGATGAACGCCGCGATGGCGAGCTTCGTGGCATTGATGCCGGTCTTCATGGGGTCGGACTTGGCGATGGCGGAGCCGGCGTAGGCCGCCAGCGCGACCGGCGGCGTGATATCGGCGACGATGCCGAAGTAGAACACGAAGAAGTGGGCCGCGACCTTCGGGATGCCGAGCGTGATGAGGATCGGCGCGCAGGTGGAGGCCATGATGCAGTAGTTGGCGGTCGTGGGCACGCCCATGCCGAGCACGATGCAGCAGAGCATCGTCAGGAAGAGCGCCAGCAGCAGCGAGAGCGTCGGGTTCGGGATGGCGCTGCTGATCGCAATGACGCCGCTGATGAGCTTGGACGCCAGGCCCGTGACGGTGATGCAGCCCGCGATCATGCCGGCCATGGCGCAGGCCACGGCGACGGTGATGCTGCCCTTGCCGCCGGCCTCGAGCGAGTCGAGGATCATGCGGCCGGTCTTTTTGGCGGTGATGCCGGCGACGCTGCCGGTCTTGGTCTCCCGCACCTCGGCCGAGGCGTCGCGGATGGTGCCGACCAGGCTCACGGCGATGGAGATCAGGATGGCGATCGCGGCGGAAAACTGCAGCGAGCGGATGTTCGCCGTGACCATCCAGATCAGGAACACGAGCGGCAGCAGCAGATAGACGTTGCGGATGAGGTACTTGAAGCGGGGCAGCTCCGAGCGCGGGATGCCCTTGAGGCCGAGCTTCTTGGCCTCGAGATGCACGGAGATGAAGATGCCGCCGAAATACAGCACGGCAGGCAGGATCGCCCAGAGGGTGACCTGACCATACGTCACGCCCATGTACTCGGCCATGAGGAACGCGGCCGCGCCCATGATGGGCGGCATGATCTGGCCGCCGGTGGAGGCCGCCGCCTCGACGGCGCCGGCGAACTCCGGCTTGTAGCCGGTCTTTTTCATCATCGGGATCGTGACCGAGCCGGTGGTGACGGTGTTGCCGACGGACGAGCCGGACACCATGCCGCACAGCGCGGACGAGATGACGGCGACCTTGGCCGGGCCGCCGGAGGTCCAGCCGGCGATGGCGTTGGCTGCGTCAATGAAGAAGCTGGCGATGCCGGTTCGCTCAAGGAAGCCACCGAAGATGATGAACACGGCGATGAACTTCGCGCACACCTGTACGGGTGTACTCAGCACACCGGACGTGCCGAAAAAGAGCGTGTAGATCACGCGGCCGAGCACCTGATCAAACGTCTGCCCGGCGTTGAGCATGCTCACGAACGTGTACACGAGCAGCGCGCCGACGACCACGAGGATCGGCAGGCCGACGCAGCGGCGGCACAGCTCGGCCAGCACGAGGATGCCGGCCACGCCGACGGCGATGAGAAACGGCGTCATCTTGGCGGCGCTGGTGAGCGTCTTGATGAGCACGGAGTAGTTAAAGCAATAGTAGAAAAACGCAGCCGCACCGATGACCATGATGACGATGTCGTACCACGGCAGGCGGTTGGGGTGCACATGCTTCTTGCTGGCGGGATAGGTCAGGTAGCCCATGATGACGATCAGCCCGAGGAACGCGGTCAGACGGATCTCAAGCGCGGCGGTGCTGAACAGCGTCGACCAGATGCAGTAGACCGAAAACAGCGCCATGACGACGGAGATGACGATCTTGGGCTTGCCCGTCCAGACGCGGGTGGCGGATTCGCGGTCATACTTGCGCATGACGGCGTCCATTTCCTCCTGCAGCGAAGCGTTTGCCGCGGCGTCCGCGGCCTTCTTGGTGTCAGACATAGGGGGAAACCTCCGTTCCGGTTAGGATGGAAAAACTACGGCGTCAGGGGTACTGACGCCGTAGCGAACGTTTACGGGATGCGGCGCATCACCGGGTCGGGCATCAATAGGTGCCTGCCTTGATGGTGGCGGCGGTGTAGTACGGGGAGGCCGCGAGCAGAGACTGCACGTGGCTGTCGTCGAGGCTGACAAGGTAGACGCTGCCGGCGGTGGCGAGGTCGGTGATGGCCGTGGTGGGCGCACCGGCGACGATGAACGCGGCGTCGATCTTGCCGTCCTTCAGGCTCTCGGCGCTGTCGCCGAAGCTCTGGTACACAGCGGAGATGTCAGACTCCTTGAGGTCGTAAGCGCTGAGCACGTCAATGGCGTTGAAGTACACGCCGGAGCCGGCTGCGCCGATGGAGACCTTCTTGCCGGCGAGGTCGGCAACGGTCTTGATGTCGGGGTTGGTGGTGACGATCTGAACCTGCTCCTGATACAGCTGGGCGACGACGGAGAAGCCGGTGACCGGGCTGTCAAACAGGCGCTGGCCGTTGTAAGCGTAGTTCATGACGTCGCTCTGCACGAAGGCGAGCTGGACGTTGCCATTGGTCAGATCCTCGACGTTGGCCTGAGAGCCGCCGGAGGTGAGGGCCGTGACCTTGCAGTCGGACTTGCCGGAGACGAAGGAAGCGAGCACGCCGCCGAAAGCGTAGTACGTGCCGGACTCGCCGCCGGTGCCGAAGCTGAGGGCGGAAGCGGTGCCGTTGCCGGCGCCTTCCTTGACCGCGTCGACCTTGAAGCCCTTCTCCTCAAAGTACTTGGCAGCGCCGGGGTGATACGGCACGCCCTTGACGGAGGCGGCAGCCTCAAGGCTCAGCTCCGCGCCCTTGGCGTGCTGGGCGGTGATGGCGTCGAGATTGTCAAAGATGGTGGACACGAACGCATAGATCTCGTCGGTCGGGACATCGTCGCGGGCGATGACGATCGCGCCGACGGAGACGGTGTTGGTATCGACCTTGGAAGCGGAACCCGTGTCGTCGGTCTTGGTGTCGGTATTGCCGCCGCCGCAGGCGCACAGCGCGAACACCATGACGAGGGCGAGCGCCAGAGCCACGATTTTGTTGAACTTCATAGTTGGTTCTCTCCTTTTTGAAATTTTCCTCTTGAAAAGATTCAATATGCGTTCATTATACCTGCCTCAAGCGCAAATATCAAGCCAAAAATGAAACTTTCCATCCGTTTCTGTGCAAAAACTTTCACACACTAACGGATTTCTGATACAAACCGCCACATCTTGCGCCGCTTGGGCAATTTTTCCCACCTTGGGCACAAGATCCCTCACACAGGAAAGCAAAAATCCGGCCCGTGCAAAAATTGCACAGGCCGGATTTTCCTTGCCGGAACGCGTTATTCGTCCTTGTCCTCGGGCGGGTCGGGCTGCACGAGCACGCGCTCGACGCGGCGACCGTCCATGGTGAGGACCGTGACGGTGAGGTTTTCGTACCGGAAGCTGTCGCCCACCTTCGGGAACGTGCCGAAGCGCTCGAGCGTCCAGCCGCCGACGGTGGTGCTGTCGGCGTCGTCGAGGGCGTCCTCGTTCCAGTCGAGCAGCTCGAGAAAGTCCGAGAGCGTCATGGCGCCGTCGAGCTCATAGCCGCCGTCGGGCCGCGCGACGACCTCCTTTTCCACCACGTCCTTCTCGTCCCAGATGTCGCCGACGAGCTCCTCGAGCACGTCCTCCATCGTGATGACGCCGAGCGTGCCGCCGAACTCGTCCGTGACGACGGCGAGGTGCTTCTGCTCGCGGCGGAGCTTTGCCAGCACGTCGGGCAGACGCGTGGTCTTGTACACAAAGCACGGCGGGATGAGCTGCGCGCGCAGGTCGTCCGGCCGGCCGTCCATCATGGCCTTGAAAAAGCGGTTGAGATACAGGAAACCGATGATATTGTCCACGCTGCCGGAGTAGACCGGCAGGCGGGAATACGACGAATCGTCGATGATGCGCACGATATCGTCCCAGTCGTCGTCGATGTCGATGGCGACCATGTCCACGCGGGCAGTCATGGCCTCACTCGCGCTGATGTCGGAAAAGTCGAGTGCGGAGCGCAGCAGCTCGCTGCGGTCCTCGTCGAGCACGTCCTCGTCCTCGGCCGTCTCGATGATCGACTGCAGCTCTTGCGAGGCAGCCTCCTCGGGGTCACCGTCGCCGGTGTCGCCGCGCAGGGGGCGCGTGATGAGGTGCACGAGCCCGACGACGAGCCAGATGACGGGGTAGAGAATGACCGACAGCGCGCGGATGACATACGCGTTGCGCAGAGCGATGCCGTTGGCGTTCTGCTTGGCGACGATCTTCGGCATCGTCTCGCCGAAGATGATGACCAGCAGCGTCAGCACGACGGTGGACACCCACGTCCACTGCTCGCCCACGAGCAGGATGACGATCACGGAGCCGAGCGACGACGCCGCGATGTTGACGAGGTTGTTGCCGATGAGGATGGCGCTGAGGGTGCGGTCAAAATGGTCGAGGATGCCGACGGCGGTCTTCGCGCGGCGGCTGCCGTCCTCGGCGGCGTTTTCGAGCCGCAGGCGGTTGGCCGACGAATACGACATTTCCGACGCGGAGAAGAACGCGGACAGTGCGATGAGCACGACGAGTGCAACAAAATACCACACGATGCTCATGCCGTCTCGCCCCCTTTCTCCGGGGCGGCGTCCGCAGGCGCATCTGCCTCAGTCTCCTCCGGCAGCAGGCGCACGATGAGCTTGACGATGCGCTTTTGCTTCATGTCGGCAATGCGCACGTCGAGCCGGTGATAGCGGAAGCCCTCCCGCTCGCGCGGGATGTAGGAAAACTGCTCATACGTCCACTCGCCGAGCAGCTTATACTGCAGTTCCTCGTCATCCTCGGGGTCGGTGTAGTCGAGCCGGTCGAACACCTCGCCGACGGTCATCTCGGCATCGACCTCGTAGCGGCCGCCGCCGAGCGGCACGAACGATTCCTCGACCACGTCGTCCTCGTCCCAGATCTCGCCGACGAGCTCCTCGACGATGTCCTCCACGGTCACGATGCCGAGGGTACCGCCGTAGTTATCGGTGACGATGGCGAGATTGGCCTTGCGGCGGCTGAGCTCGGGCAGCACCTCGGCGATGAGGGTGCTCTGGTGCACGAACACGGGCTCGTCGAGCAGGGGCCGGACGTCCACAGCCTTGCCGCCGTTTTTGATGCAGGCCTTGATGTATTTGCGGATCTGCAGGATGCCGATGACATTGTCGATGCTGTCGGCGTACACGGGCAGGCGGCTGTGGCGCTGCTCGCGCACGTAGGCAAGGATCTCCTCCGGCGGGTCGTCCACGTCCACAGCGGCGACGTCCACGCGCGCCGTGATGACGCTCTCGACCGGCACCTCGGCAAACGACAGAGCCGAACTCATGAGCTCGCCGCGCTCGGCGGTCAGTTCCCCGTCGTCGGTCATGTTTTCAATGATGTCGGCCAGCTCGTCCTCCGTCACGGTCACGGCGGGCTCGCTCTGTACGCGGCGAGCGACGGCGTTGCCGAAGGCGGTGAGCATGGCGGACAGGGGTTGAAAGAGCACCATGAAAAACCGCAGCGAACGCGCCGTGCGCATGGCCAGCCGCTCGGCGTATTTCTTGGCAATGCTCTTGGGCAGCATCTCCCCGGCGAAGAACACGACCACGGTCGTGATGAGCGTGCCGGCGGTGACGGCCCACATGCCCCACTGCCGCTGCACGGCCACGGTCACGAGCGTCGCGATCGTCAGGTGCAGAATGTTCGTACCGATCAGCAGCGTCGTGATTGCCTGATCGAAGTGGTCGAGCACATACATCGCCTGCTCGGCGCGGCGGTTGCCGTGATCAGCGGCGGCTTTGAGCCGGATGCGGCTCGCGGATGCGAATGCTGTCTCCATGACGGCGAAATAGGCCGCGCCAAGGAGCAGCACGATGATAACAGGCAAAAGATTCCATAAATCCTGCTTAGGGCCAGCGTCCATTGCGGATCATCACACTCCTGAATACCTCCCCCGGCCGGTGCCTATCCGGACGGGAGATAAATTAACGTTCATGATACCATAAAATGCCCGGCGCGTCAACGGGTTTTCTCCTCCGTGACGGCGACGTTGCCGGGCCCCGCGAGCTCGCGCAGCTCCTCGACGAGCGCGGGGTGCACACAGCAGCGGGCGGCGGCGCGACGGCCCGTGTCCTCAAACACGAGCACGAGCTGCTCGTCGCCGGGGAACATTTTCAGGATCAGCTCGATGCGCTTCACGGCCGGGTGGTCCTTATCCGGCAGGCGCACCCAGAGCCGGTGCCGCTTCGGCGGCTCGGGCCGGGGCGGCGGGTCGCGGCGCGGCGGCGTGCGCAGGGTCGCGAGTCCCTGCTCCGTCAGCGGCAGGACCTTGTCCGCCACGAGCTGAGGGTCGGATTCGTCGCGCGTCGAGATGCGCCCGGCCACGAACAGCGCGGGGTTTTCCTGCGCCAGCAGGTCACGGCAGGCGTCGAGCGCGGGCGAAAACACGAGCACCTCCATGCTGCCGCCGTCGTCCTCGAGCTGGAGGTAGGCCATGCGGGTGTTCTTGCGCGTGGCGCGCTCGCGGCTGGCGGTGCAGATACCGGCGAGCACGACACGCTGCCCGTCACGGTAGCGGTGCGCGGCCGCAGCCGGGGCGTGGAAGCTCGCGAGAATGTCGCCCATGGGCGCGGCCTTGGCCTGCTGCGCGAGCGCGCGGTAATCATCCATCGGGTGGCCGGTGAGGTAGAGCCCCGTCGTCTCGCGCTCCATGGCCATGCGCTCCGCGCGCGTGAACTCCTCCACGTCCGGCAGCACGAGCTGCGTCGTGTCGGCGGGCGCTCCCCCGTCGTCCGGCGCGCTGAAGAGATTCATCTGGCCGGTGAGGTTCATGCGGCTCTCGCTCGCCGCGCCATTGAGCACACGGTCGACCGACTGCATAAGCGCCTTGCGCTTGTAGCCCATGCAGTCAAAGCAGCCGGCGCGGATGAGACTCTCGACGGCGCGGCGGTTGAGGTCGTGCCCGTTCATGCGGCGGCAGAACTCGTCAAATGCCGTGAACGGCCCGCCAATCTCCCGCTCGCGCATGAGCGCCTGGATGAGCCCGCGCCCCACGCCCTTGATGGCCACGAGGCCGAAGCGCAGGTCACCCTCCTCAACGGTGAAGTCGGCGTCGGACGCGTTGATGTCCGGCGGCAGCAGGCGAATGCCCAGCTCGCGGCACTCGGCGATGTACTCCGTGACCTTCGGCGTGTTGTCGAGCACGGAGGTCAGCAGCGCCGCCATATATTCGTGCGGATAGTTGCGCTTCATATACGCAGTGCGGTAGGACACGATGGCGTAGGACACCGCGTGCGCCTTGTTGAAGGCGTAGCTCGCGAAGGCGAGGATCTCGTCGTAAATATCGTTGGCCGTCTGCTCCGGAACACCTCTTGCCACCGCGCCGGGGATGTTCCGCTCCGGGTCGCCGTGCACGAAGGCGGCGCGCTCGGCCGTGATGACGGCCTCCTTCTTCTTCGACATGGCGCGGCGGATCATGTCCGCCTGCCCGAGCGAGAACCCGGCCAGCTGCCGGAAGATCTCGATAACCTGCTCCTGATAGACGATGCAGCCGTAGGTCACGGACAGGATCGGCTCGAGCAGGGGGTGCTGATACGTGATGCGCTCCGGGTGCGCCGAGCAGGCGAGAAACCGCGGGATGCTCTCCATCGGCCCGGGGCGGTAGAGCGCGATGACGGCGGTGATGTCCTCGATGCTGCGCGGGCGCAGCCCCATGCACACGGCCGTGATGCCCGCGCTCTCGAGCTGGAACACGCCGACGGTGCGCCCGGCGGCAAGCATGTCAAACGTCTTTTTATCGTCAAGCGGGATGCGCTCGACCTGAAACCCCGGCTCGCGGCGGCGCACCTGGCGCGCCGCGTCCTCGAGCACGGTGAGGTTGCGCAGGCCGAGAAAGTCCATCTTCAGCAGCCCGAGCTCCTCGAGCGTCGTCATCTGGAACTGGCACACGAGCGCGCCGTCGTTGCTCGCCAGCGGCACGTAGGCGTACACCGGCTGCTCGGTGATGACCACGCCCGCCGCGTGCGTGGACGCGTGGCGCGGCATGCCCTCGATGGCGCGGGCCGTGTCGATGAGCTGGTGCAGCCGGTCGTCCCCGTCGTACATAGCGCGCAGTGTCTGCGACTGCTGCAGTGCCTCGTCGAGCGTGGTGTTGATGCCGCCGGGGATGGCCTTGGCCACGGCGTCCACCTCGGCGTAGGTCATGTTCATGACCCTGCCGACGTCGCGGATGGCCGCGCGCGCGGCCATGGTGCCGAACGTGACGATCTGCGCCACGTGGTCGGCGCCGTATTTGCGGATGACGTAGTCGATCACTTCCCCGCGCCGCTGCACGCAGAAGTCCACGTCGATATCCGGCATGCTCACGCGCTCGGGGTTGAGAAAGCGCTCGAAGTAGAGGTTATACTGCACGGGGTCCACGTCCGTGATGCCGAGGCAGTAGGACACGACGCTGCCGGCCGCACTCCCGCGCCCCGGCCCGACGGGGATGTGCTGAGCCTTGGCGTAGCCGATGAAATCGCTCACGATGAGGAAGTAGTCCACGAAGCCCATGCGCCGGATCATGTTGAGCTCATAGTCCAGCCGCTTTCGCACTTCCGGCCGGTCGCCGTAGCGTTTGGCAAAGCCGCGCGCGCACAGCTTCGTGAGATAGGCGTCCGCGTCCGTCTCCCCCTCCGGCAGCAGGAAACGCGGCAGGTGGTAGTGGCCGAACGTGAAGTCAAATTGACAGCGGTCAGCGATGCGCTGCGTGTTTTCCACCGCGTCAGGGTATTCGTCAAAGAGCGCGCGCATCTCGGCCTCGCTCTTGAGGTAAAACTCGTCGTTCGGGAAGCGCAGGCGGTCCGGACTGTCGAGCGTCTGCCCGGTCTGGATGCACAGCAGCACGTCCTGATCGTAAGCGTCCTGTTTTTTAATATAGTGCACGTCGTTTGTCGCCGCGAGGGGGATGCCCGTCTCGCGGTGGATGCGCAGCAGCGCCGCGCGCACGCGCGCCTCGTCGGTCATGTGGTGGTTCTGCAGCTCGAGGTAGAAGTTTCCCTCGCCGAACAGCTCCTGCAGCTCCTCGGCGCGCGCCTTGGCAGCATCATAGTCCCCGCGCAAAATCGCGCGCGGAATGTCGCCCGCCACGCAGCCGCTCAGGCAGATGAGCCCCTCGGCATGCTTGTGCAGCAGCGGCCAGTCGATGCGCGGCTTGCCGTAAAACCCGCGATCGAACGCGGCCGACACGAGATAGCACAGGTTGTGGTAGCCCGTCTCGTCCCGGCAGAGCAGGATCAGGTGCGTGTAGGCATCGTCCACACCGTGGACGCGGTCGGTCATGCCGCGCGGGGCGACATAGACCTCGCAGCCGATGATCGGCCGGATGCCGGCAGCGACCGCCGCCTTGTAAAAAGCGACCGCGCCGTACATGACACCGTGGTCGGTGATCGCCAGCGCGGTCTGGCCCAGCTCCTTGGCGTGCTCGATGAGCGGCCCGATACGGCACGCGCCGTCGAGCAGGCTGTATTCACTATGTACGTGCAGGTGTGCAAACCCCATCGTGCGTTCCTTTCAGTCGTCCATGTGAAATTCCATGAGTTTTTTCAGCCGGTAGTTCAGGCAGCTCTTCGTCACCGGCGGATACGAGAGCGTGGCGAGGTCGGCAAGGCTGGCCTCGGGATTGGCAATGCGCAGCAGCGCCGCGCTCTGCAGCTTCTCCGGCAGCACGTCGAGCCCGTAGTCGCGCTCGATGCGGCGGATGGCGTCAATCTGCTCCTGCGCCGCGGCGACGACCTTGTCGGCGTTGGCAGTGTCGCAGTTGACCTTGCGGTTGATGGTGTTGTTCATGGACTTCTCCACCTTGGCGGACATGATGTCCATGGCGGCGCAGGGCGCGCCGATCTTGGTCAGGAAGTCCTCAATGGCCTCGGACTTTTTAAAGTAGAGCACGGTGTTCGCGCCGCGGTCGATGCTGCGTGCGGCAAAGCCCAGCTCCGTGAGCAGGGCGGCCGTCTCGCGGCTGACGCTCGCGTGCGCCGTGATGAGTTCAAGGTGGTAGTTCTTGCTCGGGTCGGTGACGCTGCCGCCCGCGAGAAACGCCCCCCGCAGAAACGACGCCTTACAGCAGTCGTTTTCGAGCACGGCAAGGTTGATATGGTGCGCGACCGTGCGCGAGAGGTCCGCGCCGAAGGCGGCGAACACCGTCTCGACGGCGGCGCGGTCGGTGATGGTCAGCACATGGCGGCCACCGGTCTTTTCCTCGGCCGGCAGGGCAAAGTGCGCGCCGAACGCGCGGCGAAACAGCTTCGGCAGCCGCTCGGCGAAGGCGCCGCACGCCGTGACGATGCGGATCTCCCGCGTCGTGAACGTGTGGCAGTACAGCAGCACGCCGTAGGCCTCGGCCACGGCGCAGCAGTGGCGGCTGAGCGGCACGCGACACAGCTCGTTTTTCACATCGGATGCAAAGGACATGGCGCGCCTCCGTCAGATCGTCTTGGGAAAGTCCCGGTTGCGCAGGCGGACGTTGGCGTCGCGCGCGGCGAGGTAATCCGTCAGCGCCTTGGCCACGGCCACGCTACGGTGCTGCCCGCCGGTGCAGCCGATGCCGATGGTCAGTGCGTAGCGCCCCTCGGCGGCGTACTGCGGCAGGAGAAAGTCGACCATGTCGGTGAGCTTATTGAGAAAGCTCTTGGCCACGTCGCTGCGCAGGACGTATTCCTGCACCTCGGCGTCCATACCGCTCATGGGGCGGAGCTTTTCGACGTAAAACGGGTTCGGCAGAAAGCGCACATCGAACACGAGATCGGCGTCGATCGGGATGCCGTACTTGAAGCCGAAGGACACGACGTTGATGAGAATGTCGCGCCGGGTGCCCCCGTCGGCAAAGTACTCGCAGATGCGCTTTTGCAGCATGGCGAGCGTGAGGCCCGTGGTGTTGATGACATAGTCTGCGCGCTCGCGCACGGGGGCGAGCAGCTCGCTCTCGCGGCGCACGGCCTCGGGCAGGGAGCAGCGGCTCTCGGCCTGCAGCGGATGCGGCCGGCGCGACTCCTTGTAGCGGCGCACGATGGCGCTCTCCGACGCCTCGACGAACAGAATGCGGTAGTCCACGCCCATGTTCGCGAGCTCCCCGAGCGCGGCAAAGAGCTCGGAAAAGCTCTCCTGGCTGCGGATATCCGTCACGAGCGCGACCTTTTCATATCTTCCGCGCGTGGCAAGGCAGAGCTCGGCAAACTTCGTCAGCAGCGCCGTGGGCATGTTGTCCACGCAGTAAAAGTCCAGATCCTCCAACACGTCGGCCGCGCGGCTCTTGCCGCCGCCGGACAGGCCCGATACGATCAGAAATTCCATCCCGTCACCCCCGGATGATCTTCACTTCCGGCTCCAGTTCCACGCCGGACGTGCGCAGTACCTCGCTGCGGATGTGGTCCATGAGCCGCAGCACATCGTCAAACGTGGCCCCGCCTCGGTTGACGACGAAGCCCGCGTGTTTCTCGCTCACCTGCGCGCCGCCGACGGTGTAGCCCTTGAGGCCCGCCTGATCGATGAGCGCAGCGGCATAGCCCCCCGCGGGGCGCTTGAACGTGCTGCCGGCGCTCGGCAGGTCGAGCGGCTGGCGGCTGCGGCGGCGCTCGCTCAGCTCCGTCATGCGCGCCCGGATCTCCTCCGGGTCGCCCGGCGTGAGCGCGAGCGTGCTGCCGAGCACGACGCAGTCCGTGTCGGAAAAGGCGCTGTGCCGGTAGCCGAAATCGTGCGCTGCACCCACGGCCTCGCGCAGGGTCAGGTCATGGTCGAGATAGCGCGTCGATACCACGACGTCCTTCATCTCGCCGCCGTAAGCACCCGCGTTCATCGACACCGCGCCGCCCAGCGACCCGGGGATGCCGTGGGCAAACTCCAGCCCCGCGAGCCCATAGCCCAGCGCCGCCTGCGCCAGCCGCGCGAGCGGGATGCCCGCGCCCGCGCGCAGGTGCGTCGCGTCCGTGCGCGCGACATCCGCCATGTGCTCACCCATCTGCACGACGATACGGTGCACTTCCCCGTCGGTGACGAGCAGGTTCGTGCCGTTGCCGATCAGGAGCGGCTGCGCGCCGCCGCCGCGCACGATGCGGCAGACGACCGCCGTCTCCTCCGCGGACGCGGGGCGCACGAGCGCGCGCGCCGGCCCGCCGATGCGAAACGAGCAGTGCGCGCGCATCGGTTCGTATTCCAAAATCTCCAGCTCCGGCAGCTGCTCACGCAGCGCGCGGACGATGGGGTCCAGATTCGTCATATTCCAGTTCCTTTCCGGGTCAGAACCCGATGCCGAGGTCGATGCTGCGGTCGTGCTCGATCGCGAGCTCCTGCGCCGCGTTGTAACCCATGCCCTTCTGGCGGTTGTTCATGGCGGCGAGCTCGAGGATGACCGCGAGGTTGCGCCCCGGCCCGACCGGGATCGTCACGCACGGCACGCGCACGTTGAGGATCTCGCAGTATTCCGTCGTCAGGCCCAGCCGGTCGTAGGCCTTGCCGTCCTCCCACGGCTCGAGCTGCACGACGAGGTCCACGCGCGTCTCGGGCTTGACGGCGCCGACGCCGTAGATGCGCCGCGCGTCGATCACGCCGATGCCGCGCAGCTCCATGTAGTAGCGGATCATCTCTGGCGCGGAGCCCATGAGCGTCGTGCGGTTGATGCGCTTGATCTCCACGGCGTCGTCCGCCACGAGGCGGTGGCCGCGCTTGATGAGTTCGAGCGCCGTCTCGCTCTTGCCGACGCCGCTGTCGCCCGTGATGAGCACGCCCTCGCCGAACACCTCGACGAGCACGCCGTGCTGCGTCAGCCGCGGGGCGAGATAGCCCGAGAGCGAGGCGATGAGGTCGGCCATGAACTCCGACGTGTCCTTGCGCACGAGAAAGAGGTTGCGGTCGTATTTTTCGGCCATCTCCAGGCACTCGGGAAACGGGTCCATGCCGTGGCAGATGACAAGGCCGATGATGTTGTAGTGCATGAACTGCGCAAAGCGTTCGCGCCGCTGGTCGGGCGTGAGCGTCTCGAGATACGTGCTCTCAACGCGGCCGATGATCTGCAGCCGCTCGGGGTCAAAGTAGTTGTAAAACCCGGCCAGCTGCAGGCCCGGGCGGTTGACGTCCGCCGTGCGGATCTCGCGCGTGGCGTAGTCTGCGGCCGCGTGCAGGACGGTCAGCCCCTGCTCGGCGGCGACCTTCTGCAGCGCGACGGTATAATGCGGTGCGCCCATCGTGCGCGCCTCCTTTCCGGTGAAGCCGCCGGTGCGGCGGCGAAGAATTTTTTTCGTACCGGGCGGAGCGTCTGCTCCCCCGCATCCCATTGTACCCAAAGCGGCGGCATTTGGCAACGGCTTTTGCAGCGTGCCGGGCATTTTTTCCGGCCGCGGGGCGGAAAATGCGCAGAAAATGTGAAAATCATCTTGCAATCGGCCGGGGTTTCTGCTATTATGAGAAAGCTGTTCTCGCAGACAATAGAGAAGGAGGTGCTTCAACCAATGGCAAAATGTCAGTTTTGCGACAAGGGCGTGAGCTTCGGCATCAAAGTGAGCCACTCTCACCGCCGCTCGAACCGCACTTGGAAACCCAATGTGAAGCGCGTCAAGGCCATCGTGGACGGCAAACCCCAGCACGTCTACGCATGCACCCGCTGCCTCCGCAGCGGCAAGGTCACCCGCGCTGTGTGAATTGCAATGATTGCACCGAACAAGGCTCGCCCGATTGGGCGAGCCTTTTTCGCATCTTGGGGCGTCTGCGCCGCGTGTCCGGCGGCGCGCCCCCGATTCCCTTGTGTAAAGGGAGCTGTCAGCCGTCAGGCTGACTGAGGGATTGCTATGTTGCGTCCTGCACCGCAGCCGGTATCTGCAATCCCTCCGTCACGGTGCAAAGCACCGTGCCACCTCCCCTTACACAGGGGAGGCATCGCCTTACGGCAATGTTTTTGTCTTATCGGAGCAGTCAGACCGTGCGATGCCTTCTCCTTGAGGGGAAGGCTTGAAATTGCAGCGTCCACGCTCACGCGCCGCGCATCCCAGCAGGTTCCTTAATGATTGTAAAATGCGCATTTTCCGCTTCCGCGTACCCGGTTTCTCTCCGAAAAACCGCCGGTTTTCCGCCCCGGCAGCAGCCGCAGAAATAATTATGAACAATCTATCAATAATATAAGGAAAGCCCTTGACTTTCCGGCCGCACAGGTGTAAATTAGCACTCGAAAGCCAGGAGTGCCAACAGTCGGCAGCTCCGAGTGCCAGCGGAGGAGATCATGGACATCAGCAGCCGCAAAAAGAAAATACTTGCCGCGGTCATCGAGGAATACATCCGCACGGCGGAACCGGTCGGCTCAAAGGCCATCGCCGCGAGCGCGGACCTCGGCTGTTCCTCGGCCACGATCCGCAACGAGCTTGCGGAGCTGGTCGCCATGGGCTATCTCGAGCAGCCGCACACGTCGGCGGGCCGCGTGCCCACGCCGCTCGGCTACCGGATGTACGTCAACGAGCTCATGGAACACAAGGACCTCACCGCCGAAGAGACGCAGGCCATCACGCAGAGCCTGACGGGCCGCCACCAGCGCGGCGAACTCATGACGGACGCGAGCCGCCTTGCCTCGCAGCTGACGAACTACCCCGCCGTGACGCTCACGACGAGCGCCGGCGTGACCATCCGTCGCTTCGATCTCATTTATCTCGACGCGAACAGCTTCATCATCGTGCTGCTGCTGAGCGACGACACGGTGAAAAACAAGCTCGTGCACCTGCCGGTCTCGGCCGACGAGCACATGATCCAGAAGCTCGCCACCGTCTTCAACGCCCACTTCACGGGCATCCACGAGAGCGACATCACCCCGGTGCTGATCCGCTCGGCGGAGCGCGCCGCGCAGGATAACCTCGGCATCACGGCCGTGATCGCGGCCTTTGCCATTGAGGTGCTCACGGGCGCGGGCACCGCGCAGACGTACCTCGTCGGCGAGTCGCAGCTGCTGCATCAGCCGGAGTTCCGCGACCCCGACAAGGCGCACCGCCTCATGAGCTACCTGTCCGACGGCAGCAACCTGCTCGACATCCCGATGGAGCAGCTCGGCGGCGACAACGAGGTGCGCGTGCTCATCGGTCCGGAGAATGTGGCCGAGGAGTTGCGCGACAGCAGCGTCGTACTCGCGACGTATGACGCGGGCGAAAATATGCGGGGCCTGATCGGTGTGGTCGGCCCGACGCGCATGGACTATTCCAAGGTCGCCGCGAAGCTCAGCTTCATTGCGGCCGGCCTTTCCAAGCTGCTCGGCGGCGGCACGCTTCCGCCCCCCGGGCTGGACAACAAGCTGATCATTAAGGGAGACGATACAGATGAGCACGAAAACGAACGACCCGAAGCAGACGGCGCCGGAAACGGATCCGACCGCTGAAGACGTGAAGACCGACACGGCCGCCCCGGCCGCCGAAGCCGAAGAGGTTCCGGTCAACAAGGCCGACAAGAAGGAAGCCAAAAAAGAAAAGGAACCCAAGGAAAAGAAAGAGACGAAAAAAGAGATCGAGGCCGATCTCGCAGCGGAGAAAGACAAGTACCTCCGCCTGCTCGCCGAATATGACAACTACCGCCGCCGCAGCACCCGCGAGCGCGAAGCGATCTACGCAGACGTCCGCTGCGACACGCTCAAAAAGTTCCTGCCGGTGTACGACAGTCTGTCCCGCGCGCTGGCACAGACACCGGACGATGACCCCGCCCGCAAGGGGCTCGAGGGCATCATGAACCAGTACAACACCGCGCTCAATCAGCTCGGTGTGACGGCGATCGAAGCCGTCGGCCAACCATTTGACGCCAACCGCCACAACGCCGTCATGCACATCGAGGATGATGCCTACGGCGAGGGCGTTGTCGTGGAAGAGTTTGAAAAGGGCTTTTGCATCGGCGACCGCGTGCTGCGGTATTCCGTTGTGAAAGTCGCAAACTGATCCCAATATATATTTGTATACACAATCTGCTTTCAATACAGGAGGAAATCATTATGAGTAAAATTATCGGTATCGACCTTGGCACCACGAACAGCTGCGTCTCCGTCATGGAGGGCGGCGAAGCGACCGTCATCCCCAACGCGGAAGGTCATCGCACCACCCCGTCCGTCGTCGCGTTCTCCAAGACCGGCGAGCGTATGGTCGGCCAGGTGGCAAAGCGTCAGGCCGTCACGAACCCGGACCGCACGATCAGCTCGATCAAGCGCGAGATGGGCTCGGATTACAAAGTCGAGATTGACGGCAAGAAGTACACCCCGCAGGAGATCAGCGCCATGATCCTGCAGAAGCTGAAGGCCGATGCGGAAGCCTATCTCGGCGAGCCCGTGACCGAAGCCGTCATCACCGTGCCGGCCTACTTCACCGACGCGCAGCGCCAGGCGACGAAGGACGCCGGCAAGATCGCCGGTCTCGACGTCAAGCGTATCATCAACGAGCCGACGGCGGCCGCGCTGGCCTACGGCCTCGATAAAGAGACCGACCAGAAGATCATGGTCTACGACCTCGGCGGCGGCACGTTCGATGTCTCCGTGCTGGAGATCGGCGACGGCGTCATCGAAGTGCTGGCCACGGCCGGCAACAACCGCCTCGGCGGCGACGACTTCGACCAGTGCATCACCAACTACCTCGTGCAGGAGTTCAAGAAGAGCGACGGTATCGACCTCTCGGGCGACCGCGTGGCCATGCAGCGCCTGAAGGAAGCGGCCGAGAAGGCAAAGATCGAGCTCTCCGGCGTGACGAGCACGAACATCAACCTGCCGTACATCACGGCGGACGCGACCGGCCCGAAGCACCTGGACGTGACGCTCACGCGCGCCAAGTTCAATGAGCTGACCGCCCACCTCGTCGAGAAGACCGCAGGCCCGGTGCGCCAGGCCATGAGCGACGCCGGCATCAGCGCGTCCGACCTGACGAAGGTCCTGCTCGTCGGCGGCTCCAGCCGTGTCCCGGCCGTGCAGGAAATGGTCAAGAAGCTCACCGGCAAGGAAGGCTTCAAGGGCATCAACCCCGATGAGTGCGTGGCCGACGGTGCTGCCATCCAGGGCGGCGTGCTCGGCGGCGACGTCGCGGGCGTGGTCCTGCTCGACGTGACCCCGCTGTCCCTCGGCATCGAGACCCTCGGCGGCGTGTGCACGAAGCTCATCGAGCGCAACACCACCATCCCGACCAAGAAGAGCCAGGTGTTCTCCACCGCGGCCGATAACCAGACCTCTGTTGAGGTCAACGTCCTGCAGGGCGAGCGTGAGATGGCCGCTTACAACAAGAGCCTCGGCCGCTTCCAGCTCGACGGCATCGCCCCGGCCCGCCGCGGCGTGCCGCAGATCGAGGTCACGTTCGACATCGACGCCAACGGCATCGTGAACGTCTCCGCCAAGGACCTCGGCACCGGCAAAGAGCAGCACATCACCATCACCTCCTCGACCAACATGTCCAAGGAGGACGTGGAAAAGGCCGTCCACGAGGCCGAGCAGTACGCCGCCGAGGACGCCAAGCGCAAGGAAGAGATCGACACCCGCAACCAGGGCGACCAGATGGTCTACCAGACCGAGCGCACGCTCGAGGAGCTGGGCGACAAGGTCGACGCGGCCGAGAAGGCCGAGGTCGAGAGCAAGCTCAACGAGCTCAAGGAGACCCTCAAGGGCAGCGACACCGCAGCCATCAAGGCCGCGACCGAGGCGCTGACGCAGGTGTTTTACAAGCTCAGCGAGAAGATGTATCAGCAGGCCAACCCGCAGGGCGGCCAGCCGGGCGCGAACCCGGGCTGTGACCCGAACTGCCAGGGCGGCGACTGCGGCAACGGCGGCGACAACGGCCAGCAGTACTACGATGCGGACTACACCGTCGTCGACGACGACAAGAAGTAAACACCCCGCCCCCGACACGGGCAAAGCAACGCGGGCGCGCCGAACAAGCGCGCCCGCATTTGGAGCTTTCTGACCCCCGCGCGGGGGGAATCCATAGACAGTTGAGGTTCATGTATGGCTGAAAAACGAGATTATTATGAAGTGCTCGGTGTTGAAAAAGGCGCATCCGAGGACGAGATCAAAAAAGCCTACCGCAAACTGGCCAAGGCCAACCACCCGGACCTGCATCCGGGCGATAAGGAATGCGAGGAGCGCTTCAAGGAAGTCAACGAGGCCTACGAGGTGCTGTCCGATCCCGACAAGCGCGCGAAGTATGACCAGTTCGGCCATGCGGCGTTTGACCCGTCCGCCGGCGGCCCCGGCGGCGCCGGTTTCGGCGGCTTCGGCGGCTTCGGCGACATTTTCGGCGGCGGTTTCGGTGACATCTTCGGCGACATCTTCGGCGGCGGCTTCGGCGGCGGACAGCAGCAGCGCAGCGGCCCGCGCCGGGGCGAAAATCTGCGCGTGCGCCTGAACATCACCTTTGAAGAGGCAGCATTCGGCTGCGAGAAGGAAATCAACGTCGGCCGTGTCGAGCAGTGTCCGGACTGCAAGGGTACCGGCTGCGCCCCCGGCACCACGCCGGAGGTCTGCCCGGACTGCAAGGGCACCGGCAGCGTGCGCACCACGCAGCGCACCCCGTTCGGCATGGTGCAGACCAGCGGCGCGTGCAAGAAGTGCGGCGGCCGCGGCAAGATCATCCACCAGCCGTGTCCGCGCTGCGGCGGCCGCGGCGCCGTGCGTAAGAATCAGACCATCAAGGTCAAGATCCCGGCCGGCATCGACGACGGGCAGACGCTGAATCTGCGCGGCAAGGGCAACGCCGGGCTTGACGGCGGACCGGCGGGCGATCTGCTCATCACGGTCTTTGTCAAGCCGCACCCGCTCTTCGAGCGCGACGGCAACTCCGTGCTCATGGAGATGCCGGTGTCGTTTGCACAGGCGGCGCTCGGCGCCGAGATCGAGGTGCCGACCATCGACGGCCGCGTCAAGCTCACCATCCCTGAGGGGACGCAGCCGGGCAGCGTGTTCCGTCTGCGCGGCAAAGGCATCCCGTACCTGCAGAGCAAGGGCGGCGGCCGCGGCGACCAGTTCGTCACGATCACGGTCACGGTGCCGAAGAACATGACGGCCGAGCAGAAGGAGCGCCTGCGCGCCTATGCCGAGGCGATGAACGAATCGGTCAGCGAGGGCCGCAGCGGCATCTTCGGCAATAAGAAAAAGCGCTGAGCAAGCAGCGCTGAATAAAAACATAGCAAAGCCAGCCACGGCCTTCGCCGCGGCTGGCTTTTCTGCGCGCTTGCGGGGTCTGCGCTGCCGTCAAAAGCCTGCCCCTTGAGGGGAAGGCGGCGCGGCGGCACGCCGCGACGGATGAGGTGTCATTTGACACGCACCGTATTACCGGTGCCACCGGAGGAAACCGCAGCACTTCCGCCGCATTCGACACAGTTCCGGCCAAGAGGATGCAGAAACGGAATTGTCATGGTGCGTATCGTCAGGAAACACCTCATCCGCCTCGCTATGCCTGGTGCCAAGGCGCACTCACCCCTACTGCGCCAGCCGCGGGATGTCTCCCACGCCGTCGAGCACGACGCTCGGCCGGTAGGCAAACTCGTCCAATGTCGCGCGCGTGGACACGCCGCTGAGCACGAGCACGGTGGACATGCCGCTCTCCATGCCGGAGATAACGTCGGTGTCCATGCGGTCGCCGATCATGACGGCCTCGCCCGAGTGGCATCCGAGCATACGCAGGCCGGTGCGCATCATAAGCGGGTTCGGCTTGCCGCAGAAATACGCCTGCTTGCCGGTGGCGATCTCGACCGGGGCGATGAGCGCGCGGCACGCGGGGGCGATGCCCTCGTCCGTCGGGCCGCAGGTGTCGGAGTTCGCGCCGATGAGCTTCGCGCCCGCGAGTACGAGATTCGTCGCCTTCGTGAGTGTGTCGAGCGAGTAGGCCCGTGCCTCGCCGATGACGACATAGTCGGGGTTGACGTCGTTCATGGTGATGCCGCGGTCATACAGCGCGTTGAGCAGCCCCGCCTCGCCGAGCGCGTACACCGAGCACCCGGGCGTCTGGTCGGCCAGGAAGGCCGCCGTGGCCAGCGCGCTGGTGTAAAAGTGCTCCTCCGGCACGTCGAGCCCCATGCGCCCGAGCTTCTGGTGCAGCTCGCGCGGGGTCATGCCGCTATTGTTGGTCAAAAACAGATATTCCTTGTGCGTGTCCTGCAGCCAGTGGATGAACTCCGCCGCGCCGGGCAAGATGTGGTTGCCGTGATAGATCACGCCGTCCATATCGCACAGGAAGCCTTTTTTCGCGTTGAAATCGATCATTTCCATGTCTGTTCTCCTTATCCTTGCTTCTGCTCTCAGCTTACCACGCATCCCACCGCCGGACAAGCGGCAGGCGCGTCAAATTTGCGTAAAGTCACAGGTCCAGCCGCAGGAAGATCGTCGTGTCCAGCGGGCTGTCGTTGTAGGGCGGGATGTCGTAAAACCCGAGCGCGCGGTACATCCGGATCGCGCTCGTGAGAAACGGCAGCGTGTCGAGCAGCATGACCGTGTAGCCGATGGCGCGGGCATCATCGAGAATGCGCTGCATCATCACCCCGGCGATGCCCCGGCCGCGAAACGCGGGACGCACGTACAGCCGCTTGAGCTCGCACGTCGTGCCGTCCAGCCGGCGCAGCGCGATGCACCCGGCCGGCTGCCCATCGCACCATGCAACGTAGAGCCGCCCGTCCGGCATGCCGTATTTTTTCGTCAGGTCGGCGACCTCGGCGTCGTAATGCTGCAGGTCGAGATAGACCTGAAAATGCGGGTCGTTCTCGACGAGCATGTGCGTGTACTCCGCAAACAGCTCCCGCACCACCTCCGGTGTGTCATAGCCCAATTTCAGCTCCATGGGAAGCACCTCCCTGTCCTGATCTCGAAAGGCACAAGGGGCGTCAATGCCCCCTGTGCTTTTCTTTCCGCTTCGTCTGCCGCAGCTGAAACTGCCGCGCCTGCTCACGCTCCCGCTCGGCACGGGTCTGCACCCGGCGCGCAGCCTTGCCCTGCTCGCGCTGGAGCCCGAGCGCCTGCTGTGCCTTGGTGCCGATGCCGGCGGGTGTGAGCGCGCGGCGGATCTCCCGCTGCACGCGCTTGGGATTGCGGTGCCGCTCGGCCGTCGTCTCCGCCGCCAGCGCCGGGCTGAAGCGCAGCCGGTGCCAGTTGGCGAGCACGAAGGCATAGACCTCCTGCTCGCGCGGCTCGGCGCCGAACACGATCCTGCACACCGCGTACTGTCCGTCCTCCTCGCGCTCGCAGAGCCCGATCCAGAACGGCGGCTCAAATAAAACCGTGAGCCGAACCATACGTGTCCCCATCGAAACGCCTCCTTTTCGTGAAATCCCGCAAGGAACGGACAACCAAGGAGGCAGGTTACTGACAGCGTCGCCACTGCTCCCGGACTACCTACCGGGACGTGTTTTTATCCTTGCGTTTCCATTTTACCGCATTTGTGTCCCGCGTCAAGCCCCCGCGAAAAAGCGCGGTGCGGGGCATTGACGCGCGCGGGCAAAGCGGCTAAACTAGACCTCAGTTTCTTTTCTCGGAGGCGCCTATGAAAACGACAACCACTCCCACCGGCACCGGCCGCGCGCGGCTGGGCCTGATCGTGTCCATGACCGTGTTCGGCACGATCGGCCTGTTCGTGCGCCGGATCGAGATCACGTCGGCCGAGCTCGCGCTCTGCCGCGCGGGGCTCGCAGCCGTGTTTCTGCTGCTGTCTTTTCTCGTCACGCGCAGACGGCTGTGCCTGAGCGGAATCAAAAAGTCGCTCTGGCTGCTGCTGGCCTCGGGCGCGGCCATGGGCATCAACTGGATGCTGCTGTTCGAGGCGTATCAATACACGACCATTTCGCTGGCCACGCTCAGCTACTATCTCGCACCCGTGATCGTCACGGCGCTGTGCCCGCTGCTGTTTCATGAGAAGATGACGCGCGCGCAGTTCGTCTGCTTTCTCATGTCCACGCTCGGCGTCGCACTCATCATCGGCTCCGGCAGCGTGCATGGCGGCGCGTCGGACGTGCGCGGCATCTGCTTTGGCGTGAGCGCCGCGGTGTTTTATGCCGCCGTCATCCTGCTCAACAAGTATATCACCGGCGTTCCGGCGCTCGAGCGCACGTTCGTGCAGTTTCTCGCGGCCATTCTGGTGCTCGCGCCGTATGCCGCGCTCACGTCGGGCTTTCACCCGGGCGTGATGTCCGCGGCCGGGTGGGTGAATCTGCTCATCGTCGGCCTTGTACACACAGGCCTGACGTACTGCATGTATTTCTCCGCCATCCGGGCGCTGCCAGGGCAGGAGTCATCGCTGCTGAGCTATATCGACCCCATCGTGTCCGTGCTCGTGTCGGTGCTGCTGCTCGGTGAGCCGCTCGCCCCGGTGCAGATCGTCGGCGTCGTGCTGTTTCTCGGCTTTGCCATCACAAACGAGCTCACGCACAAGAGCGCACAGACATAAAAACAGAAAAAAGCCCCACCGACCCGCGATTTCCGCAGGCCGGTGGGATTTTCGTGCGGTCACATCCGGCTCACGCCGGGTCATTGCCTTCGTTCGCACCCAGATAGGCCGTAATGTTCATAACCAGTTTCCTCCCCATGTGTGCACAGCACCTTGTCACAGGCTATGCTGCGAACAGCACGCTTTTTTCTTCATCTTTCCCCATGCGTTTCCGTCCGCTCCCAAAGCAAGATTTGACTTCCCGCTCATGTTTTTATCATACTACGACCGCCCGCGGCCGGAAAGGCCGCAGACGCAAAAAACACCCCGCTCACGGCGGGGTGTTTTGCTGTCAGGCGATCAGATCTTCGTGACGATCTTGATGCCGGGGCCCATGGTGGACGCCGTGACGCAGGACTTGATGTACTGGCCCTTCGCGGCGGCCGGCTTGGCCTTGATGATCGCGCCGATGAGCGCGTTGTAGTTCTCGGTGAGCTTCTCAGCGCCAAAGCTGACCTTGCCGATCGGGCAGTGGATGATGTTGGTCTTGTCGAGGCGGTACTCGATCTTACCGGCTTTGGCTTCCTTGATGGCGTTGGCAATGTTCGGCGTGACCGTGCCGGCCTTCGGGGACGGCATCAGGCCCTTGGGGCCGAGCACTTTGCCGAGACGGCCGACGACGCCCATCATGTTGGGAGAAGCGATGACGGTGTCGAACTCGAACCAGTTCTCACCCTGGATCTTCGCAACGAGATCCTGGCCGCCGGCGTAATCGGCACCGGCGTCGAGCGCTTCCTGGACCTGCTCTTCCTTGCAGAAGACGAGCACGCGGGTGACCTTGCCGGTGCCGTGGGGCAGGACGATAGCGCCGCGGACCTGCTGGTCGGCGTGACGGGAGTCAACGCCCAGCTTCACGTGCAGCTCGACGGTCTCGTCGAACTTGGCCTTGGCGGTCTTGGTGATGAGCTCGAAGGCTTCCTGCGGCTCGTACTGAGCCTGCTTATCAATGAGCTTAGCGCTCTCTTTATAATTTTTACCTCTGAACAATTCAGTTTCCTCCTAATAAAGTGGTTCGTCGGATGGATGATCCTCCCACGATCAGGGAGCGGAATCTGACGGCTTATTCGCCGACCAGAACGCCCATGCTGCGGCAAGTGCCGGCGATCATGCTCATAGCAGACTCGATGCTGGAGCAGTTGAGATCGGGCATCTTCTGCTCTGCGATCTTGCGCAGGTCTTCCTTGCTGATGGTCGCGACCTTATCTCTCTGGGGCACGCCGGAAGCATGCTCGATGCCGCAGGCCTTCTTGATAAGCAGGGCTGCCGGGGGCGTCTTGGTAATGAACGAGAAGCTACGGTCGGCGTACACGGTGATGACGACCGGGATCATCATGCCCATGTCGCCCTTGGTGCGCTCGTTGAAGTCCTTGGTGAACTGGCCGATGTTGATGCCATACTGGCCGAGCGCGGGGCCGACCGGGGGAGCCGGCGTTGCCTTGCCGGCGGGAACCTGGAATCTGACGTATCCAACTATTTTCTGTGCCACTTGAAAGCACCTCTTTCTTGTAAGATTTTAATCCTTGATTGCTTCGACCTGATCAAGCTCGAGATCGACGGGTGTCTCTCTGCCGAACATGGAAACGACGACGCGGACACGATCCTTATCGGGCTCGAGCTCGTCCACCGTGCCGATGAAGCCCTCGAGCGGGCCGTCAGTGATCTTGACGGAGTCGCCGAGCTCATAGCCGACCACCACTTCGTGGTGCTCGACGCCGAGGTCGTAGATTTCCTGTTCTGTCAGGGGGATCGCCTTCCCGTCGGAGCCGACGAAGCCCGCAGCGCCGCGCACGTTGTGCACGAGGTGCCAGCTCTCATCGGTCAGCACCATCTTCACGAGCACATAGCCCGGAAAGACCTTGCGCTCGACGGTCTTTTCACCGGAATCGGTGATTTCCTTGACCGTCTCCATCGGGATGTTGACTTCCTGGATCAGATCCTGCATTTTGCGATTTTCCGCAGCCTTGAGGATGTTTGCGGCCACGCTGTTTTCGTAGCCGGAGTAGGTATGGACAACATACCATTTTGCAAGTTCAGACATGTTATCCACCCAGCTTCAGCAGAAGCTGCACACCCTGATCGGCCAGCGAATCGAAGCCCCACAGAACCAGTGCGGAGACGAACATGACCACCAGGCAGACTGCGGTGTTGTTTGCCGTCTGCTTCGGCGTCGGCCACACGACCTTTTTGAGCTCGCTCTTCATGTCGCGGAACCATTTGCCGATGCGTTTGAAAAACGGGAGTTTTTTATCGACTTTCTTGACGGCTTCGGTGGAAGTTTCTTTCTTTTCCGGTTTCTTATCAGCCATGAATCATTCCGTCCTTTCGAAAGTCTTATTTGGTTTCAACGTGCTTGGTGTGCTTGCGGCAGAAGGGGCAATACTTACTCAGTTCCAGCTTTTCGGTAGTGTTCTTCTTGTTCTTCATGGTGTTGTAGTTCCGCTGCTTGCACTCTGCGCATCTGAGCGTCACCTTGACGCGGGATCCAGCTTTAGCCATATTTTTCGGCACCTCCTTATTGATTTCGTCCCTGTCGGGACGTGATTGCCTCCCTGTATGGGCCGAAAGGGCATAAAAAGGGAACCTCTCGACTGACAGGTAGATTCACTATACCACACTCCCTGTCAAAGGTCAAGCCTTTTTGCAGCAGGGAAAAAGGGTAAAAAGCGCCGCCTCCGAATCTCCGGAGGCGGCGCGCAAAATGCGGTTTTTATGCCTTTCAGGCCACGTCCTCGAAGCCGGACAGCGGCTTCTTGGCGGTGATGGCGCGGATGACAAACAGCGTTGCGATCACAAGCACGACACCGATGGCGAGGCAGATGTAAACGTTCTGGATGAAGCCCGCCAGAATGTAGTTGACAAAGCAGATGATACCGACGGTGGCGGCATACGGCAGCTGCGTGGACACGTGGTTGACGTGGTTGCACATCGCACCGGCAGAGGCCATGATGGTCGTGTCGGAGATGGGCGAGCAGTGGTCGCCGAGCACGGCGCCGGCCAGGCACGCGGACACGCCGATGATGAACAGCTCACTCGTCGGGTCGAACACGTAGGTGACGATCGGCAGCAGGATGCCGAACGTGCCCCAGCTCGTGCCGGTGGAGAAGCTCAGCACACCGGCGACGATGAAGATAATCGCCGGCAGGAAGCTGAACAGCGACCCGGCCGCAGAGTTCATGACGGAAGCGACGAAGTACTTGCCGCCGAGCAGGCCGGTCATGTTCTTGAGCGAGGTGGCGAAGGTCAGGATCGTGATGGCGGGGACCATGTTGATGAAGCCCTTCGGCAGGCAGTCCATGGCGGCCTTGAAGCTGATGAGGCGGCGGCACAGGAAGTAGATGATCGTGAACACGAGCGCGATCAGCGAGCCCCAGGGCAGCGCGGCGAAGGCGTCGGTGTTGCCGAAAGCGCCGACAAAGTCGTGGTAGTAATCACCGGCAGCGTCCCAGTAACCGCCGACATAGACCAGACCGGCAAAGCAGGTCACGATCAGCACGGCGACGGGCAGGATCAGGTCGATGACGCGGCCGTTCTGGTTGCATTCAATGGCATCGCTGTTGGCATCGGCGCGGTCGCCGGTGGTGTAGAGATCGTCCTTGAAGCGGGCGTTCATCTCGTGCAGGCGCATCGGGCCGTAATCGAACTTCATAAGGATGAGCGCGACAATGAACACGAACGTGAGCAGCGAGTAGAAATTGTACGGGATGGCGCGCACGAACAGGTCAAAGCCGTTGTAGTCCTCGACGACGCCGGACACGGCGGCCGCCCAGGAGGAGATCGGCGCGATCATGCACACGGGCGCGGCCGTGGCGTCGATAAGATAGGCGAGCTTGGCGCGGGAGATCTTGTGCCGGTCGGTGACGGGCAGCATGACCGAGCCGACGGTCAGGCAGTTGAAGTAGTCATCGACGAAGATGAGCACGCCGAGCAGAAAGGTGGCGAACATGGCGCCGACGCGGGTCTTGATGTGGGTCTCGGCCCAGCGGCCGAAGGCGGCGGAGCCGCCGGCGCGGTTGATAAGCGCGACCATGGCGCCGAGGATGACAAGGAAGAGCATGATACCGGCGTTGTCGGCAACAGCGGGCACCATGCCGTCGTTGATGATGGCGTCAAGGCCGGTGATCGGGTTGAAGTTGGAGTAAAACAGTGCGCCGAGCAGGATGCCCACGAACAGCGACGAGTAAACTTCCTTCGTGATGAGCGCGAGGATGATGGCGACGATCGGCGGCACGAGGGCCCAGAACGAAAACGCCATGCGGCTGGTGGATGTGATCACGCCGGTGCCCTCGCAGACACCGCATTCCTCACCCTGCGAGATGCCGGTGCCGTTGCACGTAGTGCAGGTGATGGACTTGGCCACGTCGTCCCCGTCGTCGGCAGCGAGCGCGCACACGCTCAGCAGCGACACGGCCAGCACGACGAGCAGCAGCACGGCCAGGATCTTGCGTCTGGAATTCATAGTGAAATTCCTCCCATAAAAAAATGTCATGAACAGAGCATACTGTTCATGACACTTGAAACACTCGTACCGGTCAATGACAGCGCTCCGCATATTGCGGCAGTCCGGCGGATATTCTCCGACGGCCCAGGCAATCCCGCGGCAGGCACCTGCGGAACCCTTCGGCGGCCGCCCCTTTCCCCTCCCGGTGACCTGCCGGTGAGCGAGGGTACTGATGACGTCCGCACCTCTATCATGCTTTGTTCAGCAATACTCAGTATACGGTCGTGTACACAGAATGTCAACCAATTCTGCAAATTTTGTGCATTTTTGCGTTTCCCACAAAATCTTAGCGGCGTCTTTATGCATCCATACAAAAAAACGCCCGCCGGAGCTTCCGGCGGGCGTTTGGCTGGCTGTTTTTTCTCAGCGGCTGCCCTTATCGTAGGGGATGCCCTCGGCCTTGGGGGCGCGGGAGCTCTTGGACGTAAAGGCGAGCACGATGATCGTGATGAGGTAGGGCAGCATCTGGTAGAAATGCGCACTGATGCCGATCTGCGCGAGCAGATACACGCCGTCGCCGTTGATGTCCAGGCTGGTATAGGCCGCGGCGATGCATTTGAACAGGCCGAACAGCAGCGACGCACCCGCGATATTCAGCGGCTTCCAGTTGCCGAAAATCATAACGGCGAGCGCCAGGAAGCCGAAGCCTGCCACGTCGCCGTTGGACGAGCAGTTGGCGGTGGTCAGCGCATAGACGAAGCCGCCCATACCGGCCAGCGCGCCGGAGATGGTCGTGCCGGCGTAGCGCATCTTGTAGACGTTGATACCGAGCGAGTCGGCCGCCTGCGGATTTTCGCCGCACGCGCGCAGACGCAGGCCAAAGCGTGTCTTGTACAGCAGGATCGACAGAATGATGAACAGCAGGATGCACACATAGGTGGCCAGATACACCTTATTGACAAAGGTCTCGCCGAAGAAGCCGAGGTCGGCGGACTTGTCGATGCCGAGCGTGCTCTTTTTGATCATGAACCAGCTGGCCGAATCGCCGCTGGCCATATTGAGGGTGTTCTGGTTGGCGATGATGCGAATGAAGAACAGCACCAGCGCAGGCGCCAGCAGGTTGAGCGCCGTGCCGCCGATGGTCTGATCGGCACGCAGGTTGATCGACGCGAACGACAACAGCAGCGAGAACAGTGCGCCCATAGCCGCCGACACGAGCATGGCCAGCAGCACGAGCCCCTGCAGCGTGCCCCAGTCACCGGCCGCTTTGGCGGCGATGAAGGTATCCACGCCCTGCATTTGGCGCACGAAGAGCACGCCGATGAACGCGCCGAAGATCATAATGCCCTCGAGTGCGAGGTTGATGATGCCGCTGCGCTCGGCAAACACGCCGGCGAGCGCCACGATCATGAGCGGAACGGCATAGATCAGCGTCTGTTGAATAAGAAAGCTCATGCCTGCTCGCCTCCTTCCGCGACGGGCGCATCCGCGTCCGGGTCTGTGATGGCCGGGTCCGGATGCAGATCCGGGTCTCCGAGCGACTGCGCGGGCTCGACGGGCTGATCGTCCGCCGGCGTGCCGCCGGACTTGCGCTTTTTCTTCCGGCCGTCGAGCAGCATGCGGATCACGAGCGAGAACGCGCTCAGATACACGATGGCTGCGATGATGACGTCCGTGATGTATTCGTTATACGCCGTGAGGTTGGTCAGCTGCAGGCCCGCAATGTCCAGCACGGACATGAAGATGGCCGTGAAGATGACGGCGATGGGGTTGTTGACCGCGAGCAGGGCGACCGGGATGCCGTTGAAGCCCTCGGCCGGGAGCGTCTGATACGTGCTCCAGAAAAACTCCGTGTTGCCGGACAGGTAGTACAGCGCGGCGCCGCCGCCGGCGAGCCCGCCCGCGATGGCCATGGACAGGACGATGTTGCGCTTGTCGCGGATGCCGGCATAGCGGGCGCTGTGGCGGTTCATGCCGCAGGCCTTGAGCTCGTAGCCGAGCGTCGTCTTGTTCATGAGGATGTACATGCCGATGGCGAAGAGGATCGCCACGAGGATGCCGGCGTTGACCTGCGAGTTCGGGAAGAGCTTGTCGAGGCCGAGCTTCGCCGTGGCCACGTCGTTATAGGTCGTCTTGTAGATGTAGCCGGACTTGGTGTTCTCGACCAGGTTCTTGAAATTGCTGATGTCGAACATCCATGTCACGAGGTTTGCCGCCAGCCAGTTGGTCATAATGCTCGCGAGCACCTCGTTGATGTTCAAAAACGCCTTGAGCGCGCCGGGGATCGCGCCCCAGAGCGCACCGGCGGCGACGCCGCCGAGAAACGCGAGGATCCAGATCAGCCACGGGGCGACGCTGCTCGATGGGATGCCGAGCGCGATGCACAGCGACACGAGCGTGCCCATGAGGTACTGGCCGGGCGCGCCGATGTTGAACAGGCCGGTCTTGAACGCCACGGCGACGGACAGGCCCGTCATGATGAGCGGCGTGGCGCGGAAGAGCATATTGCCGAAGTTCGTGGAGTTGAAGCCCCAGGTGAGCACGCCGGAGGCGGTGCGGCCGGTGCTGAACAGGCCGGCGAACACGAGGCGGAAGCCGTCCCAGACGCTCGACGCGCCGAGCTCCGGATTCGAGAAGCCGACGGCGGCGATGATGACGCTGCCGACGACGAGACCGATGAGGATCGACAGCAGGGACGCAAGGATCTTCTTGGTCATGTCCTTTTCATAAAGGGTGCGGAGTTTGTTCTGCTTCATGCCGATTCACCGTCCTTCCCGCTGCGCTTGGCGCCGGACATATACAGGCCGAGCTCCTGCACGGTCGTCTGCTTCGGGTCAAGCTCGCCGACGATCTGCCCCTCGTACATGACGAGGATGCGGTCGGACAGGCTCATGACCTCGTCGAGCTCGAGTGACACGAGCAGCACGGCCTTGCCCGCGTCGCGCTGGGCGACGAGCTGCTTGTGGATGTATTCGATCGCGCCGACATCGAGGCCGCGCGTCGGCTGTACGGCGATGATGAGCGGCTTGTCGCGGTCGACCTCGCGGGCGATGATGGCCTTCTGCTGGTTGCCGCCGGACATGCTGCGCGCGATCGTGACGGCGCCCTGACCGCTGCGGACGTCGAACTGCTCAATGAGCCGGTCGGCGTATGCACGCACGGCGTCGCGGCGGATGAAGCCGCCGTGCTGGAACTGCGGCTCCTTGTAGCGCTGGAGCACCATGTTCTGCTCGAGCGTGAAGTCGAGCACGAGGCCGTGCTTGTGCCGGTCCTCGGGGATGTGGCTCATATTTTTGCCGCGGCGGCGGATGGAGGCGTGCGTGATCGTCTCGCCGCAGAGGGTGACGGAGCCGCCGGTGATCTTATCAAGGCCGGTCAGGCCGTGGATGAGCTCAGTCTGGCCGTTGCCGTCGATGCCGGCAATGCAGACGATCTCGCCCGCACGCACGGAAAACGACACGTGGTCCACGGCGTTGCGCTTGTGCAGGTGCGACAGGACGCACAGGTCCTCCACATGCAGAATCTCCTCGCCGGGGCGGGCCGGCGTCTTGTCGATGACGAGCTGCACGGGGCGGCCGACCATCATGTTCGACAGCTCCTGCTTGTTCGTGTCGCAGGTGTTGACGGTGCCGATGCACTTGCCCTTGCGCAGGACGGTGACGCGGTCGGCCACGGCCATGATCTCATTGAGCTTGTGCGAGATGAAGAGGATGGACTTGCCCTCGCGCGCAAACTCCTTCATCGTGGCCATGAGCTCGTCGATCTCCTGCGGGGTGAGCACGGCGGTCGGCTCGTCGAAAATGAGGATCTCATTGTCGCGGTAGAGCATCTTGAGGATCTCGACACGCTGCTGCATGCCGACGGTGATGTCCTCGACCTTGGCGTCGAGGTCGACCTTCAGGCCGTATTTTTCCGAGAGCTCCTCGACCTTTTTGCGCGCTTCCTTGCGCTGGATGAAGCCGAGCTTCGTCGTCTCCGCGCCGAGGATGATGTTGTCGAGCACGGTGAACACGTCGATGAGCTTGAAGTGCTGGTGCACCATGCCGATGCCGAGCGCGGTGGCATCATTGGGGTTGTCGATCTTGACGGGCTTGCCGTTTTTGCGGATCTCGCCCGCCTCCGGCTGATACAGGCCGAAGAGCACGCTCATGAGCGTGGATTTGCCGGCGCCGTTTTCACCGAGCAGGGCGTGGATCTCGCCCTTTTTGAGCTGCAGGGTGATGTCGTCGTTGGCCTTGATGCCAGGGAACTCCTTGGTGATGTGAAGCATTTCGATCACATACGGAGGAGCGTTGTCCATACCGCCACCTACTTTCCTATTTCTGTTTCTGTGTTTGCATATCGGCAGCCGCCGGACGGGGAACCGCGCTGCCCGGCGCGCGAAATGGCTCTGCTAATATTTTGATTATACCTGTTTGATCGCCTGATTTCAAGGCATTCCGCCCCAAATGTGTACAGAATACGAACGAAAAAAGGAGAGAAAGCATGCCTCTCACACAGCAAGGCCATTCTGAGGCAAGCAAAAAGGAGAGAAAGCCGAAGCTTTCTCTCAGCCCGGGCGAAAACCCGGAGTTTTTCACCCGGGCCGAGACGCCGCCCGCCGGGCGGCAATGAATCTCATCCGAGGCGGGCCCTTCGCCCCCTCGGGCTCCCCCGCGGCGCACGGGTCTGCACACGGCGCGGCTGTTCCGGGGCAAACAAGAAAAGGAGAGAAAGCGTGCGCTTTCTCTCCTTAGAAGGGTTCCGGTCAAATTACTTGACGAGATTGAGGGTGACGTGATCGGTGCTGGCGAGCTTGCTGAAGTCGTTGTCAATGCTGATCTCGCCCTTGACGATCTTCTCGAACATGGCCTTGTACTGGTCAACGGTCCAGTTCTTGAGGCTCCAGGTGTCGGTCGGCAGACCAACAGCGCCCTCGGCCGCGCCCAGGGTGGTGAGCTTGCCGCCGTAGTTGGCCCAATCGCTGCCGTAAGCGGCGGTCAGAGCCTGCTGAGCAGCCTCGCCGATGCCCTTGAGGGCGGAAGTGATGACGGTGTCGGAGGTGTAGGACTGGTCGACGTCCACGCCGATGACAGCCGCGTCGTTCGCGGAAGCAGCAGCGGTGATGGAGTCGAAGATAGAGCCGCCGCAGGAGAAGATGACCTCGGTGCCGTTCTTGTACCAGCCGGAGGCCAGGGTCTGCAGCTCAGCGGAGGGCTGGAAGCTCTCGCCGTATTTCCAGGTGTAGTTCATCTCGACCTTGACGTTCTTCTCAGCAGCAGCCGCCTCGGCGCCCTGAACGTAGCCGTAGCCGTAACGGCAGCAGGCATCGTTCGTGCCGCCGCCGCCGCCGCAGAAGCCGAGCTTGGTGTAGCCTTCCATGACAGCAGCATAGCCGGCCAGGTAGCCGCACTGCTCTTCACGGAAGTTGATGGCAGCAAGGTTGGTCAGATCGTCGAAAGCCCAACCGTCAATGAACACGAACTTGGTGTCCTTGAACTCACTGGCGGCCTTCTTGAGGGCAGTGCCCTGCAGGAAGCCGGCGGCCACAACGACCTCTGCGCCGTTGTCGACAGCGGCCTTCATGGCGTCGTAACGATCGTCATCGGTGGCCTTGTCGCCGTTGGCGGGCTTATAGTACTTGTAGGACTTGCTGTTGGCATTGGCGTACAGCTTCACGCCGTCGTAAGTGCCCTGGTTGAAGGACTTGTCCTTCAGATCGCCCACGTCGGTGACGAACGCGACCTGATACTTGCCATCGCTGGACGTCATTTCGTCCGGGATGTCGTCTGCCTTCATGGCCGTCTTTTTGCCGTCGTTCTTCTTGTCCGTGTCCTGATTGTCCTTGGAACCGCAGGCGCACAGCGCAAAGACCATGACGAGCGCGAGGAGCAGAGCAACGAGCTTCTTCATGTTCATGCTATTTTTTCCTCCATTAAAATTTTACCCGACATTCGGGCGTTTTCGGTTGCGTTTCCACAACCGGTTTCAGTATACCACGCGCAGGAATTGCAAGCAATCCCATTTGTTTCGAAAATATAAAAATTTTATAAACAAAGTTGGCACCTGTCCGCCGGACGCGGACAGGTGCCCTTGCATTAAAGATTTGCCATGTTGACGGCGGTGTCGAGCGCGATCGTGATCATCTGCACGAAGGAGTTCTGCCGCTGCTCGCTCGTGAGCTCCTCGGCGCGATAGATGTGGTCCGAGATCGTGAACAGGCCGAGCGCGCGCTTGCCGGCGCGGGCGGCGTTCATGTACAGGCCGGCGGCCTCCATCTCGATGGCGAGCACGCCCATCTTCTTCCACTGGTCGGGGCCGTCGCTGCCGTCGTCGTAGAAGTTGTCGGCCGAGAGCACGTTGCCCACGTGCAGCGTGACGCCATTGGCGGCCGCCGCGGCGACGGCCTGGCTGAGCAGCGTGTAGTCCGCGATGGGCGCGAACGTGCCGTTGAGGCCGAACTGGTGCGCGAAGTTGGAGTCCGTGCACGCGCCCGCACCGGCGACGACGTCCATGAGGTTCAGGTCGTCCGCGAGCGCACCGGCCGAGCCGACGCGGATGATGTTGTCGACATCGTAGAAGTTGTACAGCTCCCAGCTGTAGATGCCGATCGACGGGATGCCCATGCCGGAGGCCATCACGGTCACGGGCACGCCCTTCCACGTGCCGGTGTAGCCCTGCACGCCGCGGACATTGTTGACGAGCACGGGATTTTCCAGAAAGGTCTCGGCGATGAATTTCGAGCGCAGCGGGTCGCCGGGCATGAGCACGGTCTTGGCGATGTCTCCGGCTTTGGCTGCAATATGCGGCGTGGGAACAGGCATGATACTACCTCCGTTTTTCTCAATTTTTCAGTCTGGCCGCATGTGTGCGGCCGGTTTTATTTTAACCGCAAAAAATGCAAAAGTCAAATTGCAACGGCTCTGCGCCTGTGGTAGAATGTTGGGGAAAAACAGCGACACACGGGAGGCGGCACCATGAGCGACGTCATCACCATCGGCATTGCTGGCGGCACCGGCAGCGGCAAGACCACCATCACGCGGCGCATTCTCGACGAATTCGGCGGCGATGTGAGCGTGCTGTACCACGACAATTATTATAAGCGGCACGACGATATTCCCTTCGCCGAGCGCAAAAAGCTCAACTACGACCACCCGAACGCGTTCGACACGCCGCTGCTCGTGCAGCACCTCGACGCGCTGCGCGCCGGGCAGGCGATCGAATGCCCGACGTATGACTACACGGTGCACAACCGCGCGGCCGAGACGATCACGGTCATGCCGGCCAAGGTCATCGTCGTCGAGGGCATCCTCATCTTTGCCGAGCCGGAGCTGCGCGACCGGCTGGACATCAAGCTCTTTGTCGACACGGACGCCGATGTGCGCATCCTGCGGCGCATCGTGCGCGACGTGCGCGACCGCGGCCGCGATTTGGAGTCGATCGTCACGCAGTATCTCACGACGGTCAAGCCCATGCACGAGATGTTCGTCGAGCCGTCGAAGCGCTATGCCGATATTATCATCCCCGAAGGCGGGCATAATCAGGTCGCGCTCGATTTTGTCATGGAGCGCATCCGGGCCTATGTAAAGGAGCGGGATTAAATGGCCAAACTCTATTTTAAATACGGCGCCATGGGCTCGTCGAAGTCCGCGCAGGCGCTCATCACGCAGTTCAACTATGAGGAGCTGGGCATGACAGTCTGGCTCATCAAGCCGTCGGTCGACGACCGCGACGGGGCGAACATCATCCGCTCGCGCATCGGCCTGCAGCGCGAGGCGCAGGTCATTCACCCGGAGGAGGACATCATCGCAACGTTTGCCCGCGCGGGTCACGCTGATGTCATCATCGCGGACGAGGCGCAGTTTTTCTCCCCGGAGCAGATCGACCAGCTGCGCCGCATCGTTGACGAGCAGAACATCCCCGTGCTGTGCTTCGGCCTGCGGACGGATTTTCTGACGCACTTTTTCCCCGGCGCGCGGCGGCTCATGGAGCTAGCCGATTCCATCACGGAGATCAAGACCGTGTGCGCCTGCGGCCGCAAGGCGACGGTCAACGCCCGCATCGACGGCACCGGCCGCGTCATCACCGAGGGCGGGCAGATCCTCCTCGGCGGCAACGACAGCTACGTCGCCATGTGCCACAAGTGCTGGGTGGATAAGATCCGCGCGCAGAAGGAAGCGGAAAAAACATGAACCGCCGCGCCAGCCGCATCCTGACCGTCTGCGCCGGTGCGTGGCTGCTGGTCATCTGGGGGCAATCGTGTGTGCCCGCCGCGCACAGCGGCGCCGAGAGCGGCGCACTGCTGACGCTCGTGCAGGCGTTCCTGCCGCACATGACCGACCACATCCTGCGCAAATGCGCGCACTTCGGCGAGTATGCGCTCCTCGGCGTGTTCACCGCCGCCGCACTGCGCACGGGAACGCACTTTTCATGGCCGGCGGCGCTGCTGCCCGGCACGCTCGCAGCGCTGTGCGACGAGACGATCCAGCTCTTCGTCCCCGGCCGCAGCGGACAGATCACGGACGTCTGGCTCGACACGGCGGGCTATCTCACCGGTGCGCTGCTGACGCTGCTGATCTTTTTCCTGTGCCGCAAGCGCCCGAAACAACGAAAAACCCCATGAGCCTGTGCAGTGTGCACAGACCCATGGGGTCATTTTTATGCCTTATGCCTTCACGCGGCAGACGAGCGCGCCGTTTTCGGCGTCCACGACGAGCGTGTCGCCGGCGTGCAGGTCGCCGGAGAGGATGGTGCGGGCAATGAGCGTCTCGGCGTGGCTCTGCAGGTAGCGCTTGAGCGGACGCGCACCGTAGACCGGGTCATACCCGTTTTCGATGATGAGCGCCTTGGCGGCGTCGGTCATCTCGAGGTTCAGCGTGCGGTCGGCCAGGCGGCTGCGCAGGGCGGCGACGAGGTTGTCGATGATATGCGACAGGTTGTCGCGCGTGAGCGGACGGAACATGAGGATCTCATCCAGACGGTTGAGGAACTCCGGCCGGAAGGCGCGGCGCAGCTCGCCCTGCACGTGCTCGCGCGCGTCCGCGGTGATCTCGCCGTCGGGGCCGATGCCGTCGAGCAGGTACTGGCTGCCGAGGTTCGACGTGAGGATGATGATCGTGTTCTTGAAGTCCACCGTGCGGCCCTGACTGTCCGTGATGCGGCCGTCGTCGAGGATCTGCAGCAGGATGTTGAACACATCCGGGTGCGCCTTTTCGACCTCATCGAACAGCACGACGGAATACGGCTTGCGGCGCACGGCCTCGGTGAGCTGACCGCCCTCGTCGTAGCCGACGTATCCGGGAGGCGCGCCGATGAGACGCGAGACGGAGAATTTCTCCATGTACTCGGTCATGTCGATGCGCACCATGCTGCGCTCATCGTCAAACAGGCTCTCAGCCAGCGCCTTGGCCAGCTCCGTCTTGCCGACGCCCGTGGGGCCGAGGAACAGGAACGAGCCGATCGGGCGGTTCGGGTCGCTGATGCCGGCGCGCGAGCGCTGGATGGCCTCGCAGACCTTCTCCACGGCCTCGTCCTGACCGATCAGGCGGCGGTGCAGCACTTCGTCAAGGTGCAGCAGCTTCTCGCGCTCGCCCTCCATGAGCTTTGCCACCGGGATGCCGGTCCACTTGGCGACGATGCCGGCGATCTCCTCCTCGGTCACGGTGTCGTGCACGAGGGAGTTGTCGCTCTTGCGGCGCTCGGCCGCGGCCTCGGCTTCCTTGAGCTTCTTCTCGAGGTTCGGCAGGTCGGAGTACTGCAGGCGCGCGGCCTTTTCGTACTCATAATTGCGCTGGGCCTCTTCGATCTCGGCGTGCAGGTGGTCGATGTCCGCCTTGAGGGACTTGACCTCTTCGACGCTGTTCTTCTCAGCTTCCCAGCGGGCCTTCTGCTCGTTGAAGCGGTCCTTGAGCTCGGCAAGCTCCTGCGTGAGCTTTTCGAGCCGGTCGCGCGAGAGCTGATCGTCCTCTTTCTTGAGGGCCATCTCCTCGATCTCCATCTGCATGATGCGGCGGCGCAGGTCGTCGAGTTCCGACGGCATGGAGTCGATCTCCGTGCGGATCATGGCGCAGGCCTCGTCGACGAGGTCAATGGCCTTGTCGGGCAGGAAACGGTCGGTGATATAGCGGTTGGAGAGCGTGGCCGCGGCGACGAGCGCGTTGTCGTGGATGCGCACGCCGTGGTAGATCTCGTAGCGCTCTTTCAGGCCGCGGAGGATGGAGATGGTGTCCTCCACCGTCGGCTCATCGACCTGTACGGGCTGGAAGCGGCGCTCGAGCGCGGCGTCCTTTTCGATATACTTGCGGTATTCGTCGAGCGTCGTCGCGCCGATGCAGTGCAGCTCGCCGCGGGCGAGCATCGGCTTGAGCAGGTTGCCGGCGTCCATGCTGCCCTCGGTCTTGCCGGCGCCGACGATGGTGTGCAGCTCATCGATGAACAGCAGGATGCGGCCCTCGCTCTTGCGCACTTCCTCGAGCACGGCCTTGAGCCGTTCCTCGAATTCGCCGCGGTACTTTGCGCCCGCGACCAGCGCGCCCATGTCGAGCGAGAAAATGGTCTTGTCCTTCAGGCCCTCGGGCACGTCGCCGCGCACGATGCGCTGCGCCAGCCCTTCGGCGATGGCCGTCTTGCCGACGCCCGGCTCGCCGATGAGCACGGGGTTGTTCTTCGTCTTGCGCGAGAGGATGCGGATGACGTTGCGGATCTCCTGATCACGGCCGATGACCGGGTCCATCTTGCCTTCACGGGCGCGCTCGACGAGGTCGGTGCCATACTTTTTCAGCGCGTCATAGGTATCCTCCGGGTTGTCGCTCGTGACGGGGCCGGTCTTGACCTTTTTCAGCTCCGCCGTAAAGCCCGCCTTTGTGATACCATGGGCGCTGAAGATGCGCTTGATGGCGGCGGTCTCATTGGCGAAGATGCCGAGCATCAGGTGCTCGACGGAGACGTAGGCGTCACCGCCGGACTTTGCCTCGCGCTCGGCGAAACTGAAGATCTTGCTCGTTTCCGGCGAGGCGTACACCTCGCCGCTGCCGCCGGAGACTTTCGGCAGCTGATTGATGGCGGTGTCGAGCTCACTGAGCACAGCGTTGCAGTCCACGCCCATGCGGCCGAGCAGTGTGCCGATCAGGCCGCCGTCGGCATCGACGAGCGCATAGAGCAGGTGCTCCGGCGTGAGATACTGGTTGCCGTTCTCCTGCGCCATGCTCTGGGCGGTCTGGATGGTTTCAATTGTCTTTTGGGTGAATTTATCAGCGTTCATAGTCGGGTTGCTGCGTGCTCCGGCACGCAGTGCCTCCTTTCCTGGATGGTTGCGGAATTAAATGAGAATCGCCGCGCGCTGCTGCTCCGCGCAGTAGAGCGCTTCGATCTCGGGCGGGGTATACTTCCCGGCGAGGTAGGCCTTCATGAGCCGGTCGAACAGCTGCACATAGTCCGAGATCGCACGGGCGATTTCCTCGCTCGTGTAGTCGTGGTCCGGCGGGAGCGAGAGCGTGCGCACGAACTTGCCGTCGTACAGCGCGTAATCCGGTTCCACGCCGGACAGGTGCGCGTCCTCGATCTGCTTCCAGAGGCGGAAAAACTGCGTCATGCTCTGCAGCAGCTGCGCTGACTGAGTGCGGAAGATAACGGCCAGCTCGCCGAGGCCCTCCTGCTTGTCGCCGTAGAGCGCGACCTCGTACTTGACCGTCGGGCGGTACTTGTATTCGAGGCTGCTCTTGAGCGACATGCTCGTCGTGTGCGGCGCGAAAAACGGCACCAGGTCGCGCGCCGGCGCAACGAGCTGCTCGATCTCGTGGAAGATGTTCTCGATGCGGCGCTCCGGCGTCACGACCGAGGTGTAGTCGGCAAGGATCTGGTTGATGAGTGCCGAGCGGTTCGTGCCCATGCGGTGGGCCATGCGGTCGATCTCGCGCACGACCTCCTCGTTGAGCATGAGGCTGTATAGTGTTTTCTTCATCGGTTGGTCACCGCTTTCTTTTTTCTTACATTGTGCATTGTACACCCGCCTTATAACTTTGTCAAGCGTTTTTATATAAATTTATTTGCAAATTATATAATTTCTTTCGGACTCAAAAAAGTGCCCGGACACGTTTCGTGTCCGGGCATGGCGCTTGCATTTTATTTCGCGTGGATATTGATAAACTCCGTCCGGAGCTTGGAATAGAGGATCTTCTGACTGCTGTAGAGTCCGAAATAGCCCGAGAGCATATAGGCAATGCCGCATGCGAGCGCGAAGTACACGAGCTGCCCCGCGCCGAAGAGCTCGATGCTCAGCACCATCGACGCGATCGGGCAGTTGACCGCGCCGCAGAACACGCACACGAGCCCGAGCGCCGCGGCAAATCCGGCCGGGATACCAAGCAGCCCGCCGAGCACGCAGCCGAGCGTGGCGCCGATGAAAAACGTCGGCACGACCTCGCCGCCCTTGAACCCGCTGCCGATGGTGACGGCAGTGAACAGCAGCTTCCAGAAAAACGCGTCCGGCGCGGCCTGCCCGCCCTCGATGGCGCGGGTGATGACGTCCATGCCGGCGCCGTTGTAGTCCCCGGTACCGACGAGCAGCGACAGCACGACCACGATCGCACCACCGGCGGCGATGCGCAGCCACGTGTTCGGGATGCGGCTGGCAAAGAGCCGCTCCGTGCCGTGCATGGTCACGCAAAAGAGGATGCTCATGAGCGAGCACACGGCGGCGAGCGCCGCCACGCGCAGCAGCAGCAATTTCGGCACGGCCGTGAGCGCGAATGTAAACTGCGTCGGCGCGATGCCGAAGGCGTTCGAGATCGCCAGTGCCGTGAGCGACGCGACGATGCACGGCACGAGCGCGGAGTAATAAAACACGCCCACACTGATGACCTCGAGCGCAAAGATCGTCGCCGTCAGCGGTGTGCCGAACAGAGCCGAGAACACAGCGCTCATACCGCAGAGCGTGGCGATGCGCATGTCCTTTTCGTCGAGATGGAACAGCCGCCCGATGTAGCAGCCAAGGCTGCCGCCGATCTGCAGCGCGGCGCCCTCGCGCCCGGCGCTGCCGCCGAACAGGTGCGTGATGACGGTCGACAGGTAGATCGCCGGCACGAGCAGCAGCGGCACCTTGTCGCCGAAGTGGATGGCGTCGATGATGGCGTTGGTGTTCTTGTTTTCCATTTTGGTCAGGCGGTAGATGGCTGCGATGAGCAGGCCGCCCACAGGCAGCAGCCACAGCAGCCACGGGTGCGCGGCGCGGAATGCCGCCGCCCAGTTCACGCTCAGGTGAAAGGCCGAGCCGACCAGCCCGCCGATGCCACCGGTCACGCCCGCGATGATGAGCCACTTGAGAAACGTGCGCACAAACTGCCACATGGTGCGCGCTTCCCGCTCGGCCTCTTTTTTCATATCGTCCACGGTGATGGTGTCCTTTTTATGCGTATTTGCGCCAAATTGGCGCATACGCAAGTACTATACAACAGAATTTGCAGAAATTCCACCGTCATACTTGATTTTTTTCGCAGGATTGGTTATAATCATCCGTGCGTTCGTGAAACGCGTCCATGGATAGGTATCGAAGTGGTCATAACGGCCCTGACTCGAAATGCGCGTTGGCTCTGGCCGTTTTCTCCGCTGAAAACCCTTGATTTATAAGGGTTTTCGCCGGATCGAATTTCAAAATTTCATATTGTTCTTGCGTGTTTTTCTTGCATTCTTCCGGAGCAGGGATTACACTTGAGGTATACGGAGAGTTGTCCGAGAGGTCGAAGGTGCGACACTCGAAATCGGAATCGCTTCGTGGAACGCTCCACCCGAAAAAGTCTTGATTTATGCAGGTTTTCGAGGGTTCGAAAACGAAAAAATCTTTGAGTTCTCCCCATCAGTTCTCCCCATTTTCCAAAGCGGATTGGGTGAAGATACAACTTGGAGGGTTGTCCGAGTGGTCGAAGGTGCGACTCTCGAAAAGTCGTGTGCCGCAAGGCACCTAGGGTTCGAATCCCTAACCCTCCGCCAACCTGAGAAGCCGGTTTTGCCGGCTTCTCTTTTTTATTCCCGGTTTCCTATCCCTAAGCCAGCAAGCATTGCATCTGCGGAGATAACTTTTGAACTGTACTCAAGGTGTGCGTAAATGTTTGCCGTAGTTGAGAAGTCGCTGTGCCCGAGCCATTCTTGAATCTGCTTCATCGGAACGCCGTTGGCGAGAAGCAGCGAGGCGCAGCTATGTCTCAAATCGTGATAGCGCACTCTGCGCAATCCGTGTTCCTCCAGAAGCTTCGGGAATCCGCAGGAAACATAATTAGGCTTGATGATATCTCCGATTTCATTGATACACACATAGCCCGTGTAATCTTTCACATAGGATCGCCCGCATAAACGCCGGTTTTCCTCCTGTTCTGCTTTAAGCTCCAGAAGCCGTTCCTTTACGAAAGGAACCAGTGGCAGCGTTCTCATGCTGGACTTATTTTTCGTCCGATCTTCTGCGACCGTAATACGCTTTCCATCAAGGGCAACGGTTGTAAGCGTATGCCGGATGGTGATTGTGTCGCGCTCAAAGTCGATGGCATCCCATTTCATACCGAGGGTCTCGCTGCGCCGCATCCCATAGAAAGCACCAAAGAGAATGGGGATTTCAAGTTTGGTGCCTTTGGAGATTTCAAAAAGCCTGTTCACTTCATCGGCATCGTAAAAGTTTGCCATAAAACGCTCCTTCTTTGGTCTTTCGATCTTATCGGCAGGATTACTGGAGATTAGGTCGAGCTTGACAGCATACTTCAACGCCTTGTGGATGTTTGCGTGATAATGAATAACCGAGGACGCGCTCACACGTTCCAGTTCCTTCAGGTAAAAATCCTGGATGTGTTTTGCCGACAGCTCCTGCAATGCAATCTGCCGTTCTCTGAAATACGGCACGATTACTTTTTTGACCATATTGGAGTATGAGGCGAAAGTTGTCACCGCCACGGAACTCTTTATTACCGTAAGCCATTGTTCCATGAAGTCTGCAAAAAGAACGTCTCCTGTAATCGGCACATCTTCCTGGAAACTGCGCCGCTGCTCCTGTAAGAACGCCTCGGCGCGTTTCTTGTTGCCTTTGACCGCAAGCCCTGTTGCGATCCACTTTGTTTTGCGGTTTCCGTGCGCGTCTGTGTAGTTTAGTACGGCATAAAAATAGCCCTTTTTCTCACGAAGGTGTCCTGCCACCATAATAAGATATCCTCCTCTCTTGTTGTGGGCAACACCTGCCGTTGACCTGAGAACAGTATAAATCATTCGAACTGATGCGGAAAGGATGCCGCCAATCGGATTTATTTCTCCATGCAGTCAACAGCCGATGCATAAGTAGGTAAAAAGATGTGCTTTGGGGATACGGTAGGCGCGACCTACTTTTATGCAGCAGATTTTGCCTTCTCGTATCAGTCGATACCCCGTTTTCGTGCTGACATCAAGTATCTGGCACATCTGAGCGATATCCATGACATCCGGATACTCTTTCAGCATTAGCTTGTAAGCATCACGCTGGGATAGCGTGGTAGTGGTTTCAGAGTTCATGTTTCGCACCTCCATTCCTATGCGTTGTTTTTGTATGTAAATGACCGCACGATTTCTCTTGCGGTCTGCCTTCCCTTAGAACTTCATGGGAAGGGTCGAATGCTTGCGCCTGCCGTTGTAAATGCGGTAGAGCAGGTTGACGTAGCGCTTTACGCCCCGCAGCTCCTTTTCCGCCTTGCCCGCTGCGTAAATAAACTTGGGCTCGTAGGCGCGGAGGCTGTAAATGAGCCGCTCCCGGTCGTACTCGCCGTGGTACAGCTCCACGAAGTGGACGATGCCCTGAATGATTTCCGCTCTCAGGGAATCGGGATCGCCGCCCCATGCCTCCAGCAGGAGGGTCAGCGCTTCCTTATAAATCTCTGCGCCGACACGCTTGAACTCCGCAAAGGCGGTATTGATGCAGATGATGCGCCCGACGCCTCCGCCGCGCTCAAAGCCCACATGAAATCCTACGTCCTCGGTCGCTTCGTAAAACTCGCCCGACGCCTTATCCTCGCCGCGAAGATTGGCGCGGAGCCTGGCGCTGGGCGTCAGGGCTGCGGAGTAGCCGGTCTGCATGGCAAACAGCAGAGCTTCATCGGCCTCTGTCATACCGTAGTACACCTTACAGAGGATCGGCAGGTCGTTGTTGCCGTTCATGTGCTTGCGCGCCACAATAGTATGTTGCCCGTCAAACACATAATAGTGACCGTCACGAAAGCTAACCTTCGGTTCGTTGGCGATACGCTCATTGAACCCGGCCACGATCTTTGCCACACGCTCGGTGTTCAGCTTGCGCTGGTATGCATCGGGAATCTCCAAATCCCGGCTGCTGACCTCCATCAGCTTGTAGAGTGTCTTAATGCTGTTCATTGTCTGTTTCTCCTTCCAATTTGAGAATGTATTGTTTTGGCTCCTGCATGATTTCAATGACCTGATCTTTGTAGTCCGGCTTTTCCAATAGACCGGGGAAGTTCGTAAAAAGCACGTCGCAGGTTTCGACCATGTTCCGCGCCGTATAGCGCAGGCTTACCAGTGCCGAATCCTCCGTGACGCGCTTGGAGTCCTTCATATCCTCGTAGCTTTTGTCGATAGTCGCATAAACCTCTTGCTGGCGCTTTGTTCCGCTCCGGGCAGACTCCTTATCTGCTTTGGGCTTCTTTTCCGGGATCACCCTGAGCTGTTCCGCTTTTTCCCGGCGTTCTTCAGGGGCAGCCTTGGCGATAGCTGCAACGTCGGTCTCGCGGGGCTTGTATTTGCCCAGCAGCAGGTCGTTCTTGATGCCCGGAAGGACTTCCTCGGCAGCGTCAATTCCATCCGAAAAGTGCTCTGCACGAATTACATAGTTTTTGCTGGTATTAGTTTCCTCTGCGATACGGTCACAAGTTTTAAGCGGAGAAATCAAGTTCCCATTTTGGGAACTTGATTTTGCCTGCTCGCTTTTTCTATCGCCGCCGTGTATTTGTTTCTCTGCCTTGTATCGCTGTCCAATCAGGTATTTCTTCTGCTGCGGCGTAAGGTTGCGCCGCCCAAGCTGATTCTTGCAAATCCAGGAAAGGGCTTCGTAGCGGTTGCTGAACTGCTTTTCATGGGTGCGGAACTCAATGCCCGGATGCGCCTGCGCGATGCGGTAGCGGTTGTGACCGTCTACAATCGTATCGTTCCAGACGATGAGGGGCATGAGCACCAGCCCTTCCTCTAAGATGTTTTCTTCCAGCTGGGAAAGCTCGTCCTCGGTCAGCGGCGGGCATTTCGCCTCAAATTCAGGGTCAATGGTCAGTACGGGGTTCATTACGGAGCCTCCATTTCTTCGGGGACGTACAACCCGAGGGCTTCCTCGATGGCTTCTCCGATCTCGTCCATCTGCTGCCGGGTCATCCTGCCCAGGTACTTCTTCACGCGCCGCTTGTCGATGGTCTTGATCTGCTCCAGCAGCACCATACCGGGAAGCTCCAGCCCGTGGATGCGCTCTGCGTAGTAATGGGTGGGCTGGGACGGCTTCTTTCCGGCCTTGGACGTGATGGGTGCGATGATCAGCGTGGGGCAGTAGTAGTTGCCGGTGTTGTTTT
>OJJV01000109.1_pt1 | contig 96215 bp, 101 predicted proteins | sample 1596391 | NCBI WGS metagenome assembly OJJV01 (sample SAMEA4350164, study PRJEB24818) | metagenome | biome: human; feature: gut; material: faeces | place: Denmark | collected 2013-09
TATTTTCCAGATAGGGTTATTATTGACTAATTGAAAAAGGCTAATTTTAAGCCTGCTAAAATCGAAATTTCAGCAGGCTTAAAAATCATACCTTGACAAATTTAAATTTGTCATTTATATTAATTTTAGTTAAAAACATAAATAAATTTTTTCATATTTATGTTTTATATCATAAGAAGTTTAAAGTTTACACAAACTTTTCGATACTCTCTATTCAATCAAGATGTGTCCTTTATAATTAATCTTTGTGTCAGTTGAAAAAACATTTTCAAACTAACATTATTTTTGTTCCTTTAATCTTAAATATCCAAGTTCTGTCCATCTGTTATATGCTAAGTTCAAGTTAAATACAACCTTTGGTTTAGAACCTGCTCTGTTTTTATCTACAACACATGCATAATATCTTTCATCTGGATCTTTATATTCTTTTAATGGATAGAATTTATCACTTACTTCTTCTAAAGAATATTCATAATCTTTGAGTGTTCTATTATCTATTTGTTTTACTAGGCAAAGTGTGTCTAAAACTTCTTTTACAGTTCTACTTTCAGACAAATCATTAATTGTTAAGTTAACTGGTAATGTAGTTGTTTCTGTAAGTTGCATTGTGTACCCAATAAATATATTTAAGTTTTGAGCAAGGTTAGAAATAATTGTAGCTGTCTTTTTAATCTCTTCACTTTTTCCGATGTTCTGAGTATCTGTTTTCATAGTATCATAGAACATATACTCTATTTTTTCTTTGTAATAGTAGTTTGTAATTACTTTCTTTAATTCATCATTTGTATGATCTGTAATGTTTATAAAATATATACAGTTATTTGATTGTTCATTTAACCATTCTGTTACTTTTACTGTTTTATTAAATTCAGTTGATATTTTTGAAAGTCTTTTTATAAACTGTTCTCTAGTTTCTTTTTCTTCTTGTATAACAAATCCGTTTTCGTCAACTTTAACTTCTTTAGGATTGTCTGGTCTAAATTTAAATTCTAGTAATTCGCCTTCTGATTTTTTTATATCTTGTCCATGTAATTTTTGAATTTCAGGATTATTTAAAATAGTAGTTATCAAGCATAATTTCATTTTTTCTTCTGACATTTCATTTGAAATAACTAATACCTTCTTTTTATGTACAAATGCTATATTTGCAATTAAGTTTATTGTAAATCTACTTTTTCCTGAGTTTGATGGCATTGCAAATGCCATTGTTTCACCTTTTCTTATTCCTTTGAACACACTGCTTAATATAGGAAATGGAAAATCTAGTCCTGTAGTTAAACTATTTTGTCCTTTTAATAGAAAGTCTGTTGTATCAGTATTTAATACTGCATGTTTGAACTTTTCTGTAACTGTAACTTGGTTTATTGCAGCTTCTACTTCTTCCACTGACATACTATCATATAATGTGTAATTTCTTATTTCTGCTATTTTATCTTGTATATTTTTTATAGGCATACTTTTGTATTTTTTTCTTAATGTAAATAATTTCTTTAGTTCAATATATACTTTTTCAAAGTCATAAGATTCTCCATCAGTTTCATATTTTAACTCTTCTTTTAAATCCATTATTTCTTTTGTTACTTTTCCAAAGTTAAAATTTCTTTTTGCTTGTTCTGATGAATATTTAGCTCCTTCTGTAAATAGTACTCCTTTATATATATTTATAAAGTTCTCATTATCGAATAAGCACTCATCATATACAAAATAATACATACTAATTGATTTAGGATTGTTTAATAGCAATCCTAAATATGTTCTTTCTAATTTATCATTTTGTAATTCTTTTGGATATGTGCTTTCCTCTGAAATATCACTTTCTTTGTTTTTTGATTTTCCTTGTTTTTTTGGTTTCTCTTCTACTTCAGATTCTTCTTCGTCTACATCCTCATCATTTTCTCTTCTGCTATTAAATACCTGTAATTTTTTCATTGCATCAGCAATTTCATTATTTCTCAAGTCTTCTTTTATTTCTTCAATTAGTCCTTTGTCTGCTTCATTTGTTATATGTATTTGATTTAATGATTCTAATAATTGATTTATTCCTCCACTGATTTCCATATATTCATCCACCTTTTTATTATAGAAATTACAACTTTTTTATATCATATATTATAAAAAAAAACAAGCAGATTTTTTTGTAAAGTATTTTTCATCAACTTTAATTTAATACATTTTTGAATATTTTTTCATGTTCTGGAAAATACTAAATATAGAATTTTTTTGACTTGGAGTATATATGAATTTAAAAGATAAATTTACAAATATCGTTAAAAATGTATTTGATTCACCTGATCAAAATGAATATAATTTCGTGCTTTCTAGTCCTTACGAAAATCAAAGTAATAGTAGAACACCTGAGGAAATTGAAAAAAATGAAAAAATCTTCGAAGCTGAAAATATTTTTTCTAGCCTTTCTGTTAATCTTGAATATGTAAAAGTTAAATATAATACTTTGATAAATAGTGACATTGTTGTTAGAGAATTTACTTTAACTGCAAGAAATAGACAATATTCTGCCTTTTTATTATTTATTGATGGTATGGTGGATTCTACACTTGTGAATGATAATATTTTAGAAGCTCTTATGTTACGCAATAGAGCTAATATTTTTGATGGTAATCAAAACCAAGTTATAAGTGAGGCAAAAACTAATAATATTACAGTTAGAAAAGTAAAAAAATTTGATTTAGACACTTATATTTCTGATTGTTTATTACCACAAAACAGTGTAAAAAAAATCAATTCTTTTAAAGATGCATTTGATGGAGTAAATGTTGGTGACTGTTTATTATTTGTTGATACTCTTGAAATTGCTTATGATATTGATGTAAAAGGTTTTAAGCAAAGAAGTGTTGAATCTCCTAATAATGAAGTTATTATCAAAGGTCCACAAGAAGGATTTGTTGAAAATATTCGTACTAACACTTCTCTTCTTCGTCGAATTATAAATAATGAAAATTTAATAATAGAAAGTGTTGAAGTTGGTAGTTTAAGTAAAACCCAGTGCTGTATTTGTTATATGCAAGATATTGCAAATACTGATTTAGTTGCAGAAGTTAAGTATAGAGTTAGTAATTTAAAAATTGATGCTTTGCTTTCTAGTGGTGAACTTCAACAATTAATAGAAGACAAAAACAATTATACTATTCCTCAAATAATATCAACTGAAAGGCCTGATAAAGCTGCTAAACATTTATATAGTGGTAAGGTTGTTGTAATAGTTAACGGGAACCCTTATGTTCTTATTATGCCTGCAACATTAACAGATTTTATTGCTTCCCCTGAAGACAGTAATTTAAAATTCCAATTTGCAAATTTTTCAAAATTTTTACGTTTAATTTCAATTTTTATAACATTCCTACTTCCTGGTTTATATGTTGCAATTTCAGATTTTCATCAAGAATTACTTCCGACCGAATTATTATTTTCAGTAATTGCTTCAAGGGAAAATGTACCATTTCCTATTATTTTTGAAATTTTACTTATGGAAATTTCTTTTGAACTTATTCGTGAAGCTGGTTTAAGAGTTCCTTCACCTATTGGTCCTACTATTGGAATTGTTGGAGCCTTAGTTTTGGGTCAAGCTGCTGTTAGTGCAAATATTGTTAGTCCTATTTTAATTATTGTGGTAGCAATTACTGGTATAGCATCTTTTGCTATTCCTGATTTTTACTTTGGTTATCATTTAAGAATATTAAGGTTTGGCTTTATTCTTTTAGGTTATATTGCTGGATTTTTTGGAATTGCAGTTGGTCTTTGCATATACGTTACAATTTTATGTAGTATTAAATCTTTTGGAGTTCCCTTTATGGCTCCATACAGCCCTATTACAAATATAAATGAAAGTGGTTTTTTCTTAGACCCTATGTGGAAACGTGAAAAAAGGCCCGACTATTTAAATACCAAAAGACAAAACTCACAATCTCATATAAGTAGAACCTGGAAATACAAATAGAAAGGAGCTTTTTATGGCTGAACAAAAGTTAGGAAAATGGGAAGCAGTTATTCTTGTTTTAAGTATTGTTATAAATCATATAATTCTAGGATTGCCCAGAAGTATAGTTGCTGAACATTCATCAGCTTCTATACTTAATGTCATATATATTAGTGCAATTGTATTTACTTTAATTTTTATAATATATAAGTTATTGGAACATTTCCCTGGCTCGGATATTATAGATATTTCCGAATTTTTAGGTGGTAAAATTTTGAAAGTAGGTGTTTCAGTTTTATTTTTACTTTATATTACTTTTATCACTGGTATATTACTTAGGAGTTTTTCTGAAGGTTTAAAACTTATTTTTTTTCCTAGAACATCTTTACCTATAATTATGATTCTGTTTTTAATAACCATTGTTGTTATGAATAGACTTAATATTGTCTCAATTGCTCGTGCTAATTTATTTTTTACAATATTAGTTGCTATTAGTATGATTTTTATATTTATAGGAAATTGGAAAAATCTTACCTTTCAAAAAATTTTTCCAATTCTAGGTAATGGAGCTTACACAACATTTTTTAGTGGATTAAGTGATTTATTTGCTTTCGGAGGAATTGCTTGTATATACCTTCTTCCTCCTTATTTAAAAAATCAAAAAGATTTCAAAAAGGTAGCTTACACATCTGTTGGCCTTTCTGCATTTTTTCTACTAATTAGTGTAGCAATTTTACTTTTTATTTTTCCACCTACTATTATAGAACAACAAATATTTCCTATTTATTTGGCTTCTCGTTTTATAGATTTTAGTAGATTTTTTCAAAGATTAGATGCATTATTTTTACTTATTTGGCTACTTTCTATTATATGTTATTTAGCAATTGTACTTTATTTTTCAACCAATATATTTAAAAGAATTTCAAAATTAAAGTATTCCAAATGGATTTCTACTCTTTTTACTTTATTCATATTTGGAACAGCTTTAATTCCTAAAAATATGCAAGAAATAAGCTTTTTAGAAACGGTTGTATACAGATATATTATTTTAATTTTAGTTTTTGTGCTAAATTTAATAATTTTAATCTTGGCTAATATTAAATATTTACGAAATCAAAAAAAGAAAGGAATTATTAATGAAAACAGCTTTTAAGTATATTTCACTTATTTTAATTGCTATATTGTTTTCTTTTTCATTTACGAGTAGTCATCGTATTCAGAGTATAGATGATCTTTCTTATATTGTTGCATTAGGTATTGATGTTGGGAATACTGAAAGATTAAAAGTTACTTTTCAATTTACTAAACCAAGTGCCGCTTCTGGTGAAAGTTCATCTAATGAAAGTTCGTCTATAATTATGGATACCATAGAAGCTCCTTCTATTGATGCTGCTCTTAATTTAATGAATACTTATTCAAGTAAAGAAATTAATTTGTCACATTGTAAACTTATAATATTTTCTGAAGAAATTGCAATGTCTGGTATTAAAGAAGAAATATTTTCTTTAGCTAATAAAGTGCAAATCAGACCTGATACAAATATCCTTATAAGCACTTCTTCAGCTAGAGATTATATTGCAAATGTTAAACCAACCTTAGAAAATTTAATAACAAAGTTTTATGCAACATTTCCTAATTCTAGTGAATACACTGGTTATATTGTTAATATTAATCTTGGACAATTTATGAATAAAATAACTTCTTTTGTTGCTCAACCTGTTGCACTTCTTCGGAAATGTAATTTCAAAAAATAACTCAAATCAATCTTCTAATAATAAAAGTGCTGATGATTCTGGTAGTGAAATTTTAGAAGCTAAAAATGGTGTTGAGAATGTTGGTACAGCCGTATTTAGGCAAGACAGATTGGTTGGCACATTAACTCATCTTGAAACAGTTGCACACTTAATTATTACTGGTGGTGTAAAAAGTTGTAACATCTCAATGCCTGATCCAGAGGATAAAGATAATCTAATAGATTTATATTTTGATTTTACTTCAAAACCTAAAATTGACGTTTCAATTGTAAATGGTTCTCCTTATATAAAAATTAAGATTAAAGCTAATGCAACCATTTCTTCTATTAAGCAATTATCTAATAAAAATACTGAAGATCAAATAAAATTAACACAAAAGTATGCTAATAATTACTTGGAAAGATTATTATTACATTATTTATATAAAACTTCAAAAGAATTAAAGTCTGACTGTAGTTCTTTAGGAGATTATGCTTTAAAAAATTTTAAGACTATGCAGGAGTTAGAAAAATATAATTGGTTACAACATTATCAAGATTCATTTTTTAAAATTGATTCAGAAGTCGTCGTTGATTCTGGCTTTCTATTAACTGGTATTTAAAAAGGAGATTTTTTATGATTATTGGTTTTTTAGTTGTTTTATTTGCTTTATTTGCTTTAACTGAATGTATTAGTTATGGATTTTATGAGATTTCAATAAATAAAAATAAGCCCGGAGGCTTAATCTTAATTTTTCTTAGTATTGTTGGATTTGTTTTTGCTGTTACAATGTATTTTATATATTAAAACGTGCTAATGGGGACGGAGAATTTTGGCACACTTCTTATTAGGAACAACATTACAATTTAACTAAAAGTGTGCCAAAATTCTCCGTCCCCATTAGCACGTTTTTAACTTGAAATTTTTTCAAAGTCTACTTTTCTTGTTAATTTGTCTGCAAATATTACACATACTTTTATACTGTCTCCTATTTTATATGTCTTCTTGCTCTTTTCTCCTTGTAAAGTTTTCCTTTCTTCATCATATATAAAGTATTCATTTCCTAAATCTTCAAAATGAATAAGTCCTTCTACTGTATTAGGAAGCTCTACAAACATTCCAAATGATGTTATACTTGAAATAATTCCTTCATATTCTTTACCAATTTTACTTTGCATATACTCAGCCTTTTTAATACTCTCAGCATCTCTTTCTACTTTTTGCGCAATTTTTTCTCTTTCTGAAGAACGCTGTGCATATTTTACAGCTTGTCCACTATATTTTTCAATTTCACTTTCTTTTAATTGGTAATTTTCTTCTAAATATTTTGATATTATTCTGTGTATAAATAAATCTGGATATCTTCTAATAGGTGATGTAAAATGACAATAATATTTACTTGCAATTCCAAAGTGACCTTTATTCTCTGCTTCATATCGCGCTACTTTTAATGTTCTTAACACTAAATTAGAAACAACTCTTTCTTCTGGTTTGCCCTTAACTTCTTCTAATACTTCTGCAAATGCTTTTGGATGTATATTGTCTTTATTTCCTTTTATTTTATATCCTAAATTCCATAAAAATTTGTTTAATTCATCTATTTTCTCTTCATCTGGAACTTCATGTACACGATATATAAATGGAGCTTCTAGCCAATAAAATTTTTCTGCTACTGTTTCATTTGCAGTTAGCATAAATTGTTCAATTATTTCATTAGCAAAATACATATCATACTTTTCAACTTTTATTGCTACACCTTGCTCATTAAGTGTTATTTTACTTTCTGGAATATCTAAATTTAAGCTTCCAGCTTTTTCTCTTTTTTGTTTTAATATGTTAGCTAATTCTTCCATACGTTTAAAGTGTTCAAAATATGGTTTACATTCTTCTAAAAGTTTTTCTTTATCTTTTAAATTAAATATTTTTTTATCTTCTTCGTTATTTATTACATCTAGTATAGTTTGCACTTCTTTATAACTCATTCTTCTAGTTACTTTTATTATGCTTTTTTGTATATCTGAAGATACTACTTCTCCTTTTGAGTTTATTTCCATTAAAACTGTTATTGCAAATCTATCTTCTTTTTGATTTAAACTACATATTCCATTTGATAGTTCTTTAGGAAGCATTGGTATTACTCTATCTAGCATATATATGCTTGTTCCTCTAATTATTGCTTCTTTATCTAGTTTAGACTTTTCTTGTACATAGTAACTAACATCTGCAATAGATACATTCAAAAGATAATTTCCATTTTTTAATTTCTCAACTGATACTGCATCATCTAAGTCTTTTGCATCTTCTCCATCAACAGTAAAAATTATTTTATTTCTCAAATCTAGCCTATTTGGAATATCTTTTTTTGATACCTCTTGTTTTATTGCTTTTGCTTCATTTATAACTGATTCAGGAAATTCATAAGGTAAATCATATTCTTTTATTAAAGACATCATATCTACCCCTGCTTGATTTATATTTCCTAATATTTCAAGTATTTTACCTTCTGCTTTTTTATTTTTTTCAGGTAGCTTTAATATTTGAACAACTACTTTCTGATTGTTTTTTGCTTTTTTGCTATTTTTCTTTGAAATATATATATCAGTTTTTATTTTTTTATCATCAAGCACAACAAATCCGAAGTTTTTACTTTTTTGAAAAACTCCTACATATTTATCTTTTTCAAATTCTTGATTTTCTTTTTTTATTTCTTCTTTCATATTTTTCCTTTTAATTTTATCCCAATTTCTTTCATATTATACTACTATATGAATACACATAGCATTTTAGTCGACTCGGAACCCTCTTCACAAGATATTGATGTTCTTCTCAGTACTATTGTTGAGTTTTTCGGATCTATTCGCAGTTAATCGTCCTAATTCTAATATTTTGTTATAAAATATTAGAATACATTACTTATTTTATATAAGTAAATGCGACAGAAGAAAATCTGTCGCATATTTTTTTAACATCTTATACTAGATATAGGATTCCTAAGACAATTGCTAATACAGCAAATGTAATTCCAAGAATTATCGTCCACTTTTTTAGCTTGCCTTCCTTTGTTCTTCCCTTATTTTGTTCATAAAAGTTATTAGTTGAAGAACCTGTAATTGTTCCTGAAGCACCTTGCTTTTCACTATTTTGCACTGCTGCTAAAATAATTAAAGCTATACATACAATAATATAAATAACTAATATGATATATTTTAGTATTTCCATATTTCACACTCTCCTATATTTGCTTCTTTAAACAATTATTAAACTAGCTTTAAAATAACCATTTCTGCATTATCACCTTTTCTTGGTCCTACTTTAAGCATGCTTGTGTAACCACCAACTCTGCCTTCATATTTAGGAGCAATTTCATTAAATAATTTTGCAGTTAAATCAATGTTATTTCCTTCACTATCTTTTACTTTATTGATGTTTTTCATCATTTTTCTTCTAGCATTTAATCTTGATGGCATATCTTTTTGTCTTTTTTCAGTTGTTGTTTCTTTTACAACTCTTAAATATTCTTTTCCGTTTTTACTTTTTACAAGTTCTGTTACTTTGTTTCCCTTGCTATCTAATTTTGCTTTAGAAACTTTAACATCTACCATTTCAAAATTGTCTTTTTCTTTTACTGCTAATGAAATTAAGCTGTCTGCAATTGCTTTTACTTCTTTTGCTCTAGCTTCAGTAGTTTCTATTTGTCCATGTAACATTAAGTCAGTTGTTAATGTTTTTAACATAGCTAGTCTAATGTCTGTTGTTCTACCTAATTTTCTATTTGTAGCCAATTTATTTTCCTCCTTCTGCTTATTCTTCTTTCTTGGCAAAATCTAAATCTAATGCGTGTAACTTATTTGTTACTTCATCTAAAGATTTTTTACCAAGATTTCTTACTTTCATCATTTCAGCTTCTGATTTATTTGTTAAATCTTCTACTGTAGAAATTCCTGCTCTTTTTAAACAATTAAATGATCTAACTGATAATTCTAGATCTTCAATTGACATTTCAAGAACTTTTTCTTTTTTAGATTCTTCTTTTTCTACCATTACTTGTGTGTTTTTAGTAGTTTCTGATAAATCTATAAATAGTTCTAAATGACCTGTCATAACTTTTGCAGCTAAACTTAAAGCTTCATCTGGAGTTAAACCTCCATTTGTCCAAACTTCGATTGTTAGTTTATCATAATCTATCATTTGTCCAACTCTAGTATTTTCTACTGCATAGTTAACTTTTTTAACAGGTGTATATATAGAATCAATTGGAAGTACGCCTAATGCTTGATCAGTTTTTTTATTCTTTTCAGCATTATTGTAACCTCTTCCCATTTCAGCAGTCATTTCCATCACTAAATGTCCACCTTCTGAAACTGTTGCAATATGTAAATCTGGATTTAATACTTCTACTGTTCCATCTGTAATTATGTCTCCTGCTTTAACTTCTCCTGGTCCTTTAAAGTCAACTCTTAAAGTTTTTGTTTCATTTTTATCTTGTTTTAAACATACACTTTTCAAGTTAATTATAAGCTCTGGAACATCTTCTACTACATTTGGAATTGTAGAGAATTCATGTAATACACCATCAATTTTTACACTTGTGATTGCACTACCTGGAAGAGATGATAATAAAATTCTTCTTAAAGAATTACCTATTGTAATTCCATATCCTCTTTCTAATGGTTCGCATACAAATTTTGCATAGTGATTTTCTTCGTTTACTTCTAAGCATTTAATATTTGGCTTTTCAAATTCTATCATTTTTTACCTCCTAATAGATAATAGAAAAACATTTCTATTTTTACAATTAAATTATTATTTAGAGTAAAGCTCTACTATTAAATGTTCTTCAACAGGAAGATCTATGTCTTCTCTAGATGGTAATCTAACAACTTTACCACTTAAACTTTTTGCATCTTTTTGTAACCATTCTGGTACTGGTCTTGCTGCATTTGCTTCAACATTTGCTTTAATAAAACCATTATCTTTTCTTATTTCTCTTACAGAAATAACATCTCCTGCTTTTACTAAGTAAGATGGAATATCAACTTTTTGTCCATTTACTTCAAATGCTCCATGAGTTACAAGCATTCTTGCTTGAGCTCTTGAACTACCATATCCTAAACGATATATAATATTATCTAATCTACTTTCTAGAATTTGTAGTAACATTTCACCAGTGATTTCCTTAGTAGCTGCTGCCATATCAAAGTATTTTCTGAATTGTTTTTCACTTACACCATAGAATGATTTTGTTTTTTGTTTTTCTCTTAATTGAGTACCATACTCAGATAATTTTTTCTTTTTTTGACCATTTTGACCTGGTGCATAATTTCTTCTAGAAATACTACATTTATCTGTATAACATCTTGATCCTTTTAAGAACAATTTTTGTCCTTCTCTACGACAAATACGACATTGTTCATCTTTATATCTTGCCATTTTATTTTTTCACCTTCCTTATACTCTACGTCTTTTTGGTGGTCTACAACCATTGTGAGGAATTGGAGTAACATCTTTAATTGAGCTAATCTCTAATCCTGCTGATTGTAATGACCTAATTGCTGCTTCACGACCAGATCCTGGTCCTTTTACAAATACTTCTACTGATTTTAATCCGTGTTCCATTGCTGCTTTAGCTGCTGTTTCAGCTGCTTCTCCTGCTGCAAATGGTGTGCTTTTTCTTGAACCTTTAAATCCTAGTTCACCAGCACTTGCCCAAGAAATTGCATTTCCTTGAACATCCGTAATTGTAACAATTGTATTATTAAAACTAGAGTGGATATGAGCCATACCTTTTTCGATATTTTTTCTATCTCTTCTTCTAGTTACTGTTTTTTTAGTTACATTTTTTGTTGCCATTTTTAATTATTCCCTCCTTATTTAGGCTTTTCTTACTTCTGCAAATTATTTTTTGCTTTTGCTAACTAATTTTCTAGGGCCTTTTCTTGTACGAGCATTAGTTTTTGTTCTTTGTCCTCTAACTGGAAGACCTCTTCTATGTCTCATACCTCTATAACATCCGATTTCAGTTAGTCTTTTAATGTTTAATGCAACTTCTCTACGTAAGTCACCTTCAACTTTATAACCATCCATTGCTTTTCTGATTGCTTGTACTTGGTCATCTGTTAAGTCTTTTACTCTGATATCTGGATTAACTTTTGCTTCTGCTAGAATTTTTTGAGCGCTTGCTAGTCCAATACCATAAATATATGTTAGACCAATTTCTACTCTTTTTTCTCTAGGTAAATCAACTCCTGCTAAACGAGCCATTTATTTGCACCTCCATAAGTTTTTTATTTTGCTATTTTTGTTTTTGTAATTTGTTTTGTCTTTAAGTTATTATCGGTGAAATGCATTAGTATTTATATACTAATCAATAATACTTTTAGACATATATATAAACACAAATTAGAATTAAAAAGAAAATATAATTTCTTTTCAGCCGCTATCTAAAATTTGTGTTATATTCAATAATTATAATAAATTAACCTTGTCTTTGTTTATGTTTTGGGTTTTCACAGATTACTCTGATAACACCTTTTCTTTTAATAACTTTGCATTTTTCGCACATAGGTTTTACTGATGGTCTTACTTTCATTTTAGTTCATTCCTTTCTTAGATTAGTTTTATATTGAATTTTAAAAAGAATTAGTATATTGCGAGGCAAAGATTGTTCAAAAGGCAAGTACACAACCTCTTGGTTGTAAACGCGTTTTGAATAATCTTTAACAAATCAAGATGCTGATTATTTTTAAAATTTACTTGGCACGCCATGTAATACGACCCTTACTAAGATCATAAGGCGATAATTCAACTTTTACTTTATCTCCTGGAAGAATTTTGATATAATTCATTCTTAATTTTCCAGAAATATGAGCTAAGATTTGATGTCCATTTTCTAGTTCAACTTTAAAATTAGTATTTGGTAATGCTTCTACAACAGTACCTTCAACTTCTATAACATCCTCTTTTGACATATTTTCCTCCATTATTTACTCGAAAAACTTTTCTAAATAAATTTAGATATTTTTTCCATTTATACATACGTACAATATCTTATATAGTATATCTTATTTTTTCAATAATGTCAATATCTCTGGCTCTTTTTCTGTTATTAAAATTGTATTTTCATAATGTGCTGCCAAAGATCCATCTTCAGTAACAATAGTCCATCCATCATCTAGTACACAAATATTAGGTTTTCCTATCATTACCATCGGTTCAATTGCTAGAGTCATACCTGGTTCCAGTCTTATTCCTCTTCCTGCTTTTCCGTAGTTTGGTATTCCTGGATCTTCATGCATTTCCTCTCCTATTCCATGTCCTTGAAATTCTCTTACAACATTGTAACCATTTTTTTCTACAAACTCTCCAATGGCATGTGAAATATCTCCAATTCGATTTCCTTTTACAGCATATTTTATTCCTTCAAAAAATGCTTGTTTTGTAATATCTACCAATTTTTGTTTTTCTGGTGAAGACTTTCCGACAATATATGTTCTTGCCGCATCACCATGAAATCCGTTTTTATATACTACAAGATCTACGCTAACTACATCTCCGTCTTTAATAATAGTTTTCTTTGATGGAATTCCATGTATAATTTCATCATTTATAGAAATACATAATGTTCCAGGAAATGCAGGAACTCCCTTTTCACCACTAGGATATCCTTTTTGTGCTGGAATTCCTCCATTACTTCTAATAATTTTTTCTGCAAAGTTATCTAAATCCATTGTTGATATTCCTGGTTTTATATATTTTTCTATTTCATCATATACTAAAGCGGTAAGTTTGCATGCTTCTTTCATTTTTTCAATTTCTTTTTGTGATTTAATAGTTACCAACTTTTCTTACCCTCTTTTTATTTTTTATTCTTATTGATTAACTTTTTCTAATATTATATCAACTGCTTGTTCTGATGCATTATCTGCAGTTGGATCATTTGGAGTTATATTCACTAAAACTCCTTTTTCTTTATAATAATCAATTAAATCTTTTGAATTTTGTCTATATACTTCTAGTCTAGTTTTAATTGCTTCTTCTGTGTCATCAGTTCTTGTAACAAGAGCTGAACCACAAATGTCACATATACCTTCCACTTTTGATGGTTTGAATTTTGTATTATATATTGCTCCACATTCTTTATTTGAACATGTTGCTCTATTTAAAATTCTTTCTACAATTACTTGATCTGGAACAACTAGTTCTGGCACTACATCTACTTTTTTTCCTTTTTCTTCTAAAATTTCATCTAACGCTCTAGCTTGTTCAATTGTTCTTGGAAATCCATCTAATATAACACCATCTTTAGTATCATCCCAGTTTAATCTATCTTTTACAATATTAATTGTTACTTCGTCTGGTACTAATTTTCCTTGTGATATATAACTATTGGCTAATTTTCCAAGTTCAGTTTCTTTTTTTATTTGCTCTCTAAATATATCTCCTGTTGAAATATGAGGAAAGTTTGTTTTTTTAGCTAAAATTTTAGCAGTTGTTCCTTTTCCACTTCCTGGAGCTCCTAACATAATAATATACATAGTTTTTAGTTCTCCCTTCACGCATTACGGACGGAACCAGTTTTTACACCTGTCCGTCCCTTCTGCCATAATTTTTAAGATATATCTTATTTATTATTCTTTTCTATATTTGAAAGATTATAATTTTGAATTAAATGCTTAGATTGCTAGGAATGCGAATTTTAAATGAATGAGGTGTGCTTTTTGCACATTGATTTCATTTAAAATGATGCATGACAACGCAAGATGAGTATTTAATTCGAAATTAGTCTAAAAAGCCTTTGTAATGTCTCATAACCAATAAAGATTCTAATTGTTGTACCATTTCAAGTGCAACACCTACAACGATAAGTATTGATGTACCACCAAATGCTAAGTTTACATTTGGTATAAATCTTACAAGCATAGGCAAAATTGCTATAACAGCTAAGAATAGTCCACCAAACCATAATAGTTTAGATAATACTGATGATAAATAATCAGTTGTTGGTTTTCCAGCTCTAATTCCAGGAATAAATCCACCATTTTTCTTTATGTTATTAGCAACTTCTGCTGGGTTGAATGTTGCATAAGTATAGAAAAATGTAAATCCTAAAATTAATAATAAATAAACAATTGCATTTGCAATAGTATAACCAACTGGAACTGCTGATGTTGAAGTTGCAATTGAGAATTTATATATTGCTGACCAAAAGCCAGTTTCATTTGCAATATTTGGTACAAACATTTGAATAATCATAGCTGGGAATGTCATAAATGATGAAGCAAAAATTATTGGCATAACACCCGCCATTGCTAGCTTAAGTGGAATATGTGTATTTTGTGCTCCTACCATTTTTCTTCCTACTACTTTTTTAGCATATTGTACAGGAATTCTTCTTTCTGCTTGTTGTACAAATACAACTCCTGCAATTAAAACAATTGCTCCAACAATAATACATAAAGAAGTTAATAATCCTGCTGTACTAAATGATCTTGTTCCAAATATTAAGTTCCATATCATAGTTACTGCACTTGGCAATCCTGAAATAATACCTACAAATATAATCATAGAAATACCATTTCCTATACCTTTATTTGTGATTTGATCTCCTAACCACATTAAAAGTGAAGTTCCTGCCATTAATGAAATAACTACTAAAAATCCTGTTAAGAAGTTTGTTTCTACGAAAATTCCATAAGATTTATATGTTAAAAATAGTCCTATACCTTCAATTAGTGCAAGCACTACTGTTAAAAGTTTAGTATATCTATTTATTTTATTTCTTCCTTCTTCTCCACCTTCCTTCATTAATTTTTCTAATGAAGGAATTACCATTCCTAATAGTTGAATTACTATTGAAGAAGTAATGTATGGAGTAATAGTCATAGCAAAAATAGAAAATCTAGAAAATGCTCCTCCTGAGATTAAGTCTATTAATCCTGCTATACCATTACTTGCACCAGACATAGCTTCATTTAGTGTAACTGTGTTTACACCAGGCACTGTAATAAAACATCCTAATCTAAATAATACTATTAAAAGTAATGTATATAAAATTCTTTTTCTAACATCTGGTGTTTTAAATGCATTCTTAATAGTTTTAAACATTAGATCACCTCAGCCTTTCCTCCTAAAGCTTCAATTTTTTCTTTTGCAGCTTTAGTGAATTTTACAGCTTTAACATTAACTTTTTTCTCTAATTTACCTGTTGCAAGAATAACAATTCCGTCTTTTGATTTACGAATAATTCCGTCTTCAATTAAGCTTTCTGCTGTAACATCTTCTTTGCTTGATTTATTAAGCATTGTAAGTGTTACTTCTACATAATCGTTTGCATGAACGCTATTGTTGAATCCTCTTTTTGGTAATCTTCTATATAAAGGAGTTTGACCACCTTCAAAGCCTCTTCTAACTCCGCCGCCACTTCTTGCTTTTTGTCCCTTATGTCCTCTTCCAGAAGTTTTTCCAAGACCTGAACCAACTCCACGACCTACTACTGTTCTTTTCTTTGTTTTTTGTGCTGGTTTTAATTCGTCTAATTTCATTTTGCGATTACACCTCCTATTTTTTATCAATTTTATTTACTGTTATATTTTATAATATTTCAGCTACTGTTTTTCCTCTTTTTTTAGCAATTTGTTCTGCTGTTTTCATGCTCTTTAATCCTTCGATTGTAGCATAAACAACATTTCTTGGGTTGTTTGTTCCAACAACTTTAGTTCTAATGTCTTTATAACCTGCAAGCTCTAATACTGGTCTTACACTACCGCCAGCGATAACTCCAGTACCTTCTGCAGCTGGTTTTAATATAACACTAGCGCTTCCAAATTTACCTACATATTCATGAGGAATTGTTGTTCCAACAACTGGAACTTCTACTAAGTTCTTTTTAGCTTCTTCAATAGCTTTTTTTATAGCATCTGGAACTTCAGAAGCTTTTCCATTTCCTACACCAATATGACCATTTCCGTCTCCTACAACAACTACAGCACTAAATCTAAAAGTTCTACCACCTTTAACAACTTTTGCTACTCTGTTGATTGCAACAACTTTTTCTTTTAATTCTGATGTATTTTCTGATTGCACTTTAATTTCCCTCCTTTTTTAAAATGTTAATCCGCCTTCTCTGGCTGCTTCTGCTAATTCTTTTATAACACCATGATAAATATAACCGCCTCTATCAAAAACAACTTCTTTAATGTTTTTCTCTAAAGCTCTTTTTGCAACTAAGCTTCCTACTTCTTTAGCAGCTTCTTTATTTGAAAGTTTTGTTTTAACTTCTTTATCAAGAGTAGAAGCTTGAACTAGAGTATTTCCTGCAACATCATCAATTATTTGTGCATAAAGATTGCTATTGCTTCTAAATACACATAATCTTGGACGATCTGCTGTTCCAGAAACTTTATTACGTACTCTTGCATGTCTTCTTTCTCTTTCAGCTTTTCTATCTATTTTCTTAATCATTTTTTCTCCTTTCTATTAACGTAACAGCGTTAATAATATTAAGAATATTTAATACTTTTTGGGTTTCAGCCTAATTAATTAGGGATTTAAAGCGAGTATAACTAGGCAACCGAGCAAAAATTTCTGAAACTATACATACTGTATGTTGATGAAATTTTTTGCAAGGTTAACAACGTTAGACGAAGCTTAAAATTTCTAATTTTATTTTTTGCCGGCTTTTCCTTCTTTTCTTCTAATATGCTCTTCAGCATATTTAATACCTTTACCTCTATATACTTCTGGTGGTCTCTTTGTTCTAATAACTGCTGCTGTTTGACCAACTAATTCTTTATCAATACCTCTTACTGTAATATGGTTAGCATCTGTTAAATCAAAGCTGATTCCTTCTGGAGCTTTAATTTCAACTGGGTGTGAATAACCTAAGTTCATTACTAAGTCATTACCCTTTTTTTGTGCTCTATATCCAACACCATTTATTTCTAGGTTTCTTTTAAATTCATGAACAACACCTTCAACCATGTTATTGATTAAAGTTCTTGTTAGACCATGTAAGCTTCTGTTTTCAGCTTCATCATTTGGTCTTGTTACTGTTATAGTATTTCCTTCTACAGTAACTGTCATATTTTTATGTAGGTCCTTTTCTAATGTACCTTTTGGTCCTTTTACAACAATATGATTATCATTTAGTGTAACTTCTACTCCTTCTGGTACAGTAATAGGTTTATTTCCTATTCTTGACATTTTGGTTTTTCCTCCTTCTTTGCTTTATTAAAAAATTGTTTTACTATATTACCATATATAAGCTAAAACTTCTCCTCCAAGACCTTCTTGTCTTGCTTCTTTGTCTGTTTTAATTCCTTTTGAAGTAGAAATTAAAGCAATACCTAATCCATTTAGAACTTGTGGTAGTTCTTCTTTAGATGCATAAACTCTTAATCCTGGTTTACTAATTCTTTTTAAACCATCAATTACTCTTGCACCATTCTCATCATATTTTAAAGTTATACGAATTACACCTTGAGTGTTATCGTTTATCTCTTCATAAGCTGCAATGTATCCTTCTTTAAATAGAATGTTAGCAATGGCTTTTTTCATATTTGAAGCAGGAACATCAACTGTTTTATGTTTTTTACTATTTGCGTTTCTGATTCTTGTTAACATATCTGCGATTGGATCTGTTGTATTCAAATTTATTCCCTCCTTTTTTGTTCTCTTTCTTAATTGGCTTCAAAATTAGTAGTATGCTAGGCAAACGAAATAAAAATTTTTGAAACTATACTTTTGTATGTTGATAAAATTTTTATGAAGTTTAACGACGCAGACTGCTGATTTTCAAGCAAATTTTTACCAGCTAGCCTTCTTAACTCCTGGAATCTCTCCCTTATGAGCTAATTCTCTAAAGCAAACACGGCAAATTCCATATTTTCTGATATATGCATGTGGTCTTCCACAAATTTTGCAACGATTATATTCTCTTGTTTTGTATTTTTGATCTCTTTGTTGTTTAACTTTTAAAGACTTCTTAGCCATTTATTTCTCCTTTCTTACACTCGCCTCTTGACAGCGCAAGACGCAGTTTATAATTAATTTTGGAATGGCATTCCCAATAATGAAAGCAATTCTCTTGCTTCTTCATCTGTCTTAGCAGTAGTAACGAATATTATATCCATACCTCTAATTTTATCGATTTTATCATATTCGATTTCTGGGAAAATTAATTGTTCTTTAATTCCCATTGAATAATTTCCTCTACCATCAAAAGAGTTATTAGATACTCCTCTAAAATCTCTTACTCTTGGTAATGCTGTATTAAATAGTTTATATGCAAAATCATACATTTTTCCACTTCTTAATGTAACTTTGCATCCAATATTAACACCTTCTCTAATTTTGAAAGCAGCAATAGCTTTTTTTGCCTTTGTTACTATTGGAGTTTGACCTGTAATTATTTTTAAATCATTTATTGTGTTGTCTAATGCTTTTGGATTATCTTTCATATCTCCTAATCCAACATTGATAACTATTTTTTCTAGTTTTGGAACTTCCATTACTGATTTATAGTTAAATTTTTTCATCAATGCAGGTACAACTTCTTTTTGATATTGTTCTTTTAATATTTCCATAAGTCTTTAATAGACCTCCTTCCTACTTTAATTTATTTCCACATTTTTTGCAAACACGTACTTTTGTATCTCCTTCTACTAAGTAACCAACTCTTGTTGCTTTGTTACATTTTGGACATACTACATTTACTTTGCTACTATGTATGCTACATTCTACTGGAATAATTCCGCCTTCTTCTCCTTGTTTTCTTGGTTTAACATGTTTTTTACGAATATTAACACCTTTAACAATTACTTTTTGTGTTTTTGGAATTACTTCTAAAACTTCTCCAGTTTTTCCTTTATCATTTCCAGATAAAACTTTAACTGTATCACCTTTTTTAATTTTCATATTTACTTTTCACCTCTTCTTTTCAAATTTATAAGGTTCTCTGTTATTTTTTTATTTTAAATGACGACTTCTCACTGCCTAAGCTAATCAAAAATGGTAGATTACTAGGCAACCGAGTAAAAATTTCTGAAACTATACGTGCTGTATGTTGAAGGAATTTTTACGAAGGTTAACGATGTAAGATGCCGTTTTTCATTAGCTTAAAGAACTTCTGGAGCAAGTGACAAAATCTTCATATACTCTCCATCTCTTAATTCTCTAGCTACTGGCCCAAATATACGAGTTCCTTTTGGTGTTTTATCATCTTTTATAATAACAGCTGCATTTTCATCAAATCTTACATAAGAACCATCTGCTCTTCTAATTGGCTTTTTAGTTCTTACAACAACAGCTTTTACTACATCACCTTTTTTAACAACTCCACCACCAGGTATAGCTGTTTTTACAGATGCAACAATAATATCGCCTACGCCAGCGTATTTTCTATATGAACCACCTAGACATCTGATACACATAATTTCTTTTGCACCAGTGTTGTCAGCAACTTTTAATATACTTTGTTGTTGTACCATTTTGGTATCCTCCTTTATTTAATAACTGCTTTTTCTACAACTTCAACTACTCTCCATCTCTTGTCTTTAGAAAGTGGTCTAGTTTCCATTACTCTAACTTTATCTCCTGCTTGGCATTCATTGTTTTCGTCATGAGCTTTTAATTTGTATGTTCTTTTTTGAATTTTTCCGTACATTTTGTTCATAACATTAGTTTGAACAGCTACAACAACTGTTTTATCCATTTTGTCAGAAACAACTGTACCGATCATTTCTTTACGAAGGTTTCTTTCTTCCATTAGTTTACACCCTCCTTTAATTCTCTTTCTTTTAGAACTGTTTTTATTCTTGCAATGTCTTTTTTCACTTCTTTAATTTTTATAGGATTATCTAATCCGTTTGTAGCTAAACTAAATCTTAATTTGAATAATTCATTTTTTAGTTCTACTAATTCTTTCTCTAATTCTGGTGAAGACATTTCTTTTATTTTATTAATCTTCATCGCTATCACCACCTACTTCAGTTTCTCTTTTGACAAACTTACATTTTACTGATAGTTTATTAGCTGCTAATCTTAGAGCTTCTTTTGCAGTTTCCTCTGGAACTCCTGCTATTTCAAACATAACTCTTCCTGGTTTTACAGCTGCTACCCAGTATTCAACAGCACCTTTACCTTTACCCATACGAGTACCAATAGGTTTTGATGTTATTGGTTTGTCAGGGAAGATTTTAATCCAAACCTTTCCACCTCTTCTTATATAACGAGTCATAGCAACACGGGCTGCTTCGATTTGGTTTGATGTAATTAAACCAATTTCTTGTGATTGTAGTCCGAATTCTCCATCAGTAACTGTGTTACCTCTTGTTGCTTTACCTCTAATTCTACCTTTTTGTTGTTTTCTATATTTTGTTCTTTTTGGCATTAATGGCATTACTCATCTCTCCCTTCTGCTTGTTTTTTCTTAGCTGGAAGAACTTCGCCTTTATAGATCCAAACTTTAACACCGATTTTTCCATAAGTTGTATCTGCTTCTGCAAATCCATAATCAATATCAGCTCTTAAAGTTTGAAGTGGAATTGTTCCTTCTTTGTAGAACTCTGTTCTAGCCATGTCTGCTCCACCTAATCTACCAGATACAGCAGTTTTAATACCTAATGCACCTGCTTTCATAGTTTTTTGCATACATTGTTTCATAGCTCTTCTGAATGAAATTCTTCTTTCTAGTTGTCCTGCAATGTTTTCTGCAACTAATTGTGCATCAACATCTATGTTCTTAACTTCAACAATATTTAAGTTAACTGTTTTACCTATCATTTTTTCAAGTTCAGCTTTTAATTCTTCAGCTAGGTTTCCACCTTTACCAATTACTAAACCTGGTTTTGCTGTGTAAACATTTACTTTAACGAATTTTGCAGTTCTTTCAATCTCAATTTTAGAAATTCCTGCAACATATAATTTTTTCTTAACATATTCACGGATTTTATGATCCTCTACTAGGTAATCACTAAAATTCTTTTTGTCTGCATACCATTTAGAATTCCAGTCTTTAATAACACCTACTCTTAATCCGTTAGGATCCATTTTTTGTCCCATTTTGTTAAGTCCTCCTTTCTTAATCTCTTTCCTTTAATACGATTGTAATATGACTTGTTCTCTTTCTAATTCTTACTGCACTACCTTTTGCAGCTGGTCTAATTCTTTTTAGAGTTGGACCTTGATTTGCATAAATCTCAGCAACATATAATTTTTCATGTGCCATGTGATGATTGTTTTCAGCATTTGCGATAGCTGATTTTAATAATTTTTCGATAATTTCGCTTGATGCTTTTGGAGCATATTTTGCAATAGCTAAAGCTTCATCAATATCTTTTCCTCTAATTAAGTCTGCTACTATTTTAACTTTTCTAGCTGAAATTCTAGCATATCTTAGAGTTGCTTCTGCTGTTGGAATGTTGTTTTCTTCCATTTTTTTATCTCCTTTCATTATTTGTTAGTTGTTGTTTTGTCTCCTGCGTGACCTTTAAATGTTCTTGTTGGTGCAAATTCACCTAATTTATGTCCAATCATTTCCTCTGTAATATATACTGGTACATGTTTTCTACCATCATGAACAGCTATTGTGTGTCCAACCATTTGTGGGTATATAGTAGAAGCTCTTGACCATGTTTTTATTACTTCTTTATTTCCACTTTCATTCATTGCATTAACTCTTTTTAATAATTCAGGTGCAATAAATGGAACTTTTTTACTTGATCTTGACATTTATTTTACCTCCTACTTTCTACGTTTTGTGATCATTTTATCACTCTTTTTGTTTTTCTTTCTTGTCTTGTATCCTAATGCTGGTTTACCCCAAGGAGTCATTGGTCCTGCGTGTCCAACTGGAGCTTTACCTTCACCACCACCATGAGGGTGATCTACTGGGTTCATTACAGAACCTCTAACAGTTGGTCTAATTCCCATGTGTCTTGTTCTACCAGCTTTACCTAATTTAATATTTTCATGATCTGTATTTCCAACTGTTCCTATTGTAGCTTTACATACAGCCATTATTAATCTCATTTCGCCAGAAGGTAATCTTACATGTGCATATTTTCCTTCTTTAGCCATTAATTGAGCTTCTTGACCAGCAGCTCTAACTAATTTTCCACCTTGACCAGGGTTTAATTCAATATTATGAATCATTGTACCTACTGGAATGTTTTCAATTTTCATGCAGTTACCTGGTTTAATATCTGCTTTATCTCCAGAAACTACTTTATCTCCATCTTTTAATCCTACTGGTGCTAAAATATATGCTTTTTCTCCATCTTCATATTGAATTAAAGCTATATTTGCACTTCTGTTTGGATCATATTCTATACCAACTACAGTTGCTGGCATATCAACTTTATTTCTTTTAAAATCTATAATTCTATATTTTTGTCTATTTCCTCCACCTTGATGTCTTACTGTAATTCTACCATAAGAGTTTCTACCAGCATTTTTCTTTTTTGTAGCTAATAGAGTTTTTTCTGGTTCTTTTTTTGTAATTTCATCAAATGTTGAAACTGTCATGTTTCTTCTTGATGGAGTATAAGGTCTGAATCTTTTTATTCCCATTTTAATTTCCTTTCTCAAAATTTATGAAAAACTTCGTCTTGCGTTGTCAAACTTCACTCAAAATTTTTCAATGTACCAATGTACTATTTCAAAATTTTTCGCTCGTTTTCCTAGCAATACTCGTTTTTGATAAATTTTATATTACTATATTTACGGATATTTTCCCGCTCCGCATACGGATATTTATTTATTTTCCGGGGTTACTTCCCGATAATTTTAAGTTTCTAATAATTCTTCAACATTCCTTCGAAGAATTGATTAAAAATTAGAAGCAAGTATAGCTAGGCAACCAAGTAAAAATTTCTGAAACTATACGAGTTGTATGTTGAAGGAATTTTTACGAAGGTTAACAACGCTAGACGCCACTTATAATTTTTAAGCACCCATGAAGTGTTCGATAGAATCCTTATACTTCTTAGAAACTTTAACTTCTTTTCCACCTTTATCTAGGTATTTAATATCTCCTGGGTTTGTATCAATAGTTACTATTGCTTTTTTCCAGTCTGAAGTTTTTCCTGTTGTTTTTCCTCTTCTAACTTCTTTACCTTTAACACTTATTGTGTTAACATTTAAAACTTTTACTTCAAAAAGTTTTTCTACTGCATTACGAATATCTATTTTAGTAGCTTTTTTATTAACTCTAAATGTATATTTTCCTGCTTGTAATTCATCATTACTTTTTTCAGTGATTACTGGTGCTATGATAATATCTTCTGGTTTCATTATGCATACACCTCCTCTAATTTTTTAACAGTATCTTCTGTTACAACAAGATTTTTATGTTTTAATAAATCATATACATTGATTGTTCCAACTTGTAATGTTTTAACTCCCTCAATGTTTCTAGCTGATTTTTGAACTATTTCATCTTTTTCTGGTAAAAGAATAACTGCTTTACCTTCTACTTTTAAGTTATTTAAAATTCTTGCCATTTCTTTAGTTTTAATTTCTTTTAATGGTAAGCTTTCAACAACTACTAATTCATTTTCTGATACTTTTGAGCTTAACATTGATTTAATTGCTAATCTCTTTTCTTTTTTATTTACTGTATAATTGTATGAACGTGGTTTTGGACCTAAAGCAACTCCTCCACCTACCCAATGTGGTGCACGAATGCTTCCTTGTCTTGCTCTACCTGTACCTTTTTGTCTCCATGGTTTTCTACCACCACCAGATACTTCTGCTCTTGTTTTAGTACTTTGTGTACCTTGTCTTTGATTAGCTAGGTAATTAACTAGAACACTATGTACTATTGCTTCATTTGGCTCAATACCAAATACTTCTTCTTTAAGTTCTATTGTCTTAACTTTTTTACCTTCTATATCATATACGTCTATCTTAGGCATTTGTCTTTCCCTCCTTATTTACTTTTTACACTTGTTTTTAGTTTTAATATTGCACCTTTAGCTCCTGGTACACTACCTTTTACTAAAATAACGTTTTTATCTAAATCTACTCTTACAACTTCTAAGTTTTGAATTGTAATAGTTTGGCTTCCCATGTGACCTGGTAATTTTTTACCTTTAAATACTCTACCTGGTGTAGATGTTGGTCCCATTGAACCTGGTCTTCTATGATACATAGAACCATGTCCCATTGGTCCTCTTGATTGGCCATGACGTTTAATAACACCTTGGAATCCTTTTCCTTTTGATGTTCCTTGGATATCTAATTGATCTCCTGCTGCAAATGTATCAGCTTTTAATTCATCACCAACATTTATATTTTCAATAGAATCTAATCTAAACTCTCTTAAATGTTTTTTTAGTGGTAATTTTGATTTTGTAAAGTGTCCTTTTTCTGGTTTGTTAACTTTACTTTCTTTTACATCTCCAAATCCTAATTGTATAGCATTGTATCCATCAGATTCTACTGTTTTAACTTGTGCTACTACACATGGACCTGCTTCAATAACTGTAACTGGAATAACTTTTCCTTGTTCATCAAATATTTGAGTCATTCCTAATTTTTTTCCTATTAATCCTTTATTCATTTTAAAATTCCTCCCATTGGCTGATATCTTATATTTCGTTATATTGTAACGTTATACCAGCATAGTTTTTAATTTGTAATTATAATTTGATTTCTATATCAACACCAGCTGGTAAATCAATTTTCATTAAGCTATCAACTGTTTTTTGTGTTGGGTAAAGAATGTCAATTACTCTTTTATGTGTTCTCATTTCAAATTGTTCTCTTGAATCTTTGTGTTTGTGTGGAGAACGTAAGATTGTAACAATCTCCTTTTCTGTTGGTAGTGGAATAGGACCTGAAACTTTAGCTCCTGTCTTTTTAGCAGTATCTACTATTTTTTCAGCAGACTGTTCTAAAACAACATGATCATAAGCTTTTAATCTTATTCTGATTTTTTCACTTGTTACTGCATTTTCCTTCTTTGTTGCCATTTAAATTTCCCTCCTTCTAAATTTTTAGGACTTTTCTAGTCCTTTTTTGGTCGGAAGTTATAACGCACCCTAGTGTTTCTTTTATTAAACATATAAAAACCCAAGTTTGCATGATAAAATCTTGGGATAAGTGCTTATTTGTTCTTAACTTACCGCCTGGTCTAAGCCATAACATACTCCATAAGAGTTCCCTCCAAATGTATATTGCTATAACATTTGTAGCCACATCTTACTTCATCGCATACATGCTTTATTATTATACAATGTATTACTTATAAAGTCAACAATTATATTGATTTTTTTTGAGTTTTATTCATTTTTTTGTAAATATTATTTTTCTTTTCTCTATATTACCTCAATTATTTTACAATATTTAAAATATATGTTATAATATTTATAACTAGTTAATATCACTAGAAATAAATTAAAAAGAGGTATACTTTATGGAAGTGTTTTCTTCGCAGATTCAGTTGGAAAAACTTTTACCCCGGACTCCCAAGCTGATTGAGATGCTCAATGATATGCCAGTTTCTGGCACCGCCATCATGGTGGTTTTGGATGCATCTCCCATTGATGAAACGTCCAAAGTTAAAGGAACAATCCAGCTCACGTTTAATGAAGTAAAAGTTACATTTCATGTTGTTGCCCCTTCAATGGCACACATTAGCAACTTTTCTTCACAATTCAATATGTGCTCTGCACATTATTGTGCCATTAAGTTCGACGTAGTCGAGCCAACAACCATTAAGGTGGATTTTACTCCTCCGAACGAGAGCTACGAAGAAATCATCAAAAACTTCTTCGAGATGACCACTTGATTTTCTATCAAGTGATAGGAAATCAAAAAAGAAATACTTCTTGTGAAGTATTTCTTTTTCATTTTATTATTATTCTGCTGATTCTGAAGTTTCTTCAGCTTCTGGAGCTTCATAAGCTTCTAATATAGCTTTTTGAATTTTCTCTCTTGTTTCAGCATTAATTGGATGAGCTATATCCTTAAATTCTCCGTTTGGAGTTTTTCTGCTTGGCATAGCAATGAATAATCCATTTTGACTTTCGATAACTTTGATATCATGGATAACAAATTCATTATCGAATGTTACAGAAGCAACAGCTTTCATTCTGTTTTCTGAATTTACTTTTCTTAAACGTACATCTGTAATTTGCATTTTTAAGTACCACCTTTCAAGTTTTTTTATACATTTCTTATGTACAATTATATTATTCGCCACTTTTTTTGTTTTTCCTTCTTTATTTTACAAATTTTATTTATTTTTTTATTCACCTTTGTTTTTTATTATTCATATATTAATATTAGTTACTAATTTAATTACTTATTTAAGAAAAATATTGAAAAAATACAATATAAAGTATATAATACCTTTGTTATATAAAAATAAATATAATTACATAATTATATAAACTTAAAGGAGTGTATTTCTTTGGCAAATATAGAAGAATTAAAAAAATATAAAAACATCCACATGATTGGTATTGGTGGAATCAGTATGAGCGGTATTGCTGAAATTTTAAAATTTTGGGGATTTCATGTAACAGGTTCTGACTCTACTGCATCAGAAACTACTGAAAGATTAATTCAAAATGGAATTAGTGTAGTTATTGGACATGATTTAGAAAATTTAGCTAAGGCTGATGTTGTTGTATATAGTGCTGCAATTAAAAAAGATGATATTGAACTTTTAAAAGCAAAAGAGTTAAATATTCCTATTATTGAAAGAGGTACTTTTTTAGGAAAAATTACCAAAGCATTTAATAATAGTATTTGTGTTTCTGGAACACATGGTAAAACAACAACTACTTCTATGATTTCAGTTTGTTTTCTAGAAGCTCATAAAGACCCATCTATTCAAGTTGGTGCTTATTTAAAACAACTTAAAGGAAATTATCGTGTAGGAAATAGTGAATATTTTATTATTGAAGCTTGTGAATATGTAGAAAGCTATTTAAAATTATTCCCTAGAACAGAAATAATTTTAAATATTGATAATGACCACTTAGATTACTTTGGAAATTTAGATAATATTGTAAAGTCTTTTGATAATTATATAAAATTACTTCCTGAGGATGGTTTATTAGTAATTAATAGTGATGATGCAAATTGTAGAAGAATAGCTAAAGATTCAAAAGCAAAAATTGTTACATTTGCATTAGATAGTGAAAATGCAAATTTCATTGCAAGAAATATTAAATTTAACAAAGATGGTTTTCCATGTTTTGATGTATATTATAATAATAATTTTTATAAAACTATAAAACTATCTATTCCTGGAATGCACAATGTTTTAAATGCTTTAGCATGTATTGCAGTTTGCCATGAATATGGTGTTTCTAAAGAAGACATAAAAAATGCTTTAGAAAAATACACAGGAGCACATAGAAGATTTGAATATGTTGGGCAGTTTAATCAAGGTGTAAGTGTTTATGATGACTACGGACATCATCCTACAGAAATTATGGCAACATCACATGCTGTAAGTCAAAAAGAGCATAGAAAATCTTGGGTAGTTTTTCAACCTCACACATATAGTAGAACTAGACTATTATTAGATGACTTTGCAAAAGCTTTAGTTGATTTTGATAATATTATTATTACTGACATCTATGCAGCAAGAGAAGATAATATTTACAATATATCATCTCAAGATTTAGTAGATAAATTAAAAAATACATACAACAAACAAGCATTATATATTTCTGATTTTAATGATATTGTAAAATATTTAAAAGATCATACAATAAAAAATGACATTGTTTTAACTTTAGGAGCTGGAACAGTTACTAATATTGGTCCTATGCTTGTAAAATAAAAAAGAAAGTGAAATGAAGTGCACCCCAAATGTTAGATAAAAAATCTAACGTTTGGAGGTGTATTTTTTATTCATAATTACTTTTTGATAATGTTGGATATTTAAATTTCATGCCATTTTCAGAAATCATTCCGTCCTCAGTATGATCTTTAAAAAATTCATCAGAGCCTTTTAAACAATATCTATATTTTTCTTCAATACTTAATGGTCTTTCTTCTGTTATAATTGGATCATCCCATGTAACATCAACGGCATACCAGTTTTCATTTATTTGAACATAGTTCCAAGCATGTGATTCTGTTTTATCTTCTGAATTTCTTGCTGTTCCTGACACTAATACTGCTGGCACTCCTACTTTTTTCATTATATACTTAAAGCTTCTTGCATACCCTTCACAAACTGCTTTTTTATCATGTAATGCACCATATATATTATGTTGGTTTTTACTATTTTCATCTTTTTCATACTGTATAGTACTTATTAGCCAATTATGAATTCTTTTTATTTTTATATCTGTTGCATCATTTTTAGTTTGTTCTACTACTTGGTTTACTAAATTATCTATGTAGTTTTGTGCTTTTTCTATACTGTCTTGTGTTTGAAAGTCTTCTTTTAAATAATTTTTATTATTTCCAGGACCTATTGAAACATAATATGTTGTTATTCCTCCCAGACTTCTGCTTTCACTTGTTAAACTCATTTTACTGACATCTATATAAAACAAATCGTCTTCATCATAAGAAAGTGCATTCCATGCGGATTGAAATGATGTATTTAAAGTTGTTTGCCCATCTTTTGCTTGTAATAATGTATTAAATTCTGTTCCAAAGTCAAATATATAAGTTCCTGTTTTTAATCTTTCTTTGTCTTGTTTTATTTTGTTATATATTACTTTTCCATAACTATCTAGTTGTCCATAATAATAAGCAGCCGCAATTGTTTGTCCTATTTGACCACTCTCGGTATTATTTTCCTCTTTTATTTCATTTAAAATAGGAGTTAATATTCCTGTATTTTCTCCCTGGTTATTTGATGTATCAATATTTGAATATTCATTTTGTTCAACAAATTCATTATTATATAAGTTTTGATTATTTTTTTCCGAATTCAAATATTCATACACAAAATATCCTATAATTCCTAGAATTATAATTACAACTACGACAATAGCAATTATTATTAAAGCATTTCCCTTATTTTTTTTCATTTCAACCTCACTAATTTGTTCTTATTTTACTTCTCTCATTTGCTTTATCATTATATCTGCAAAAACTCCATATCCTATTGTAGGATCATTCACAAGTACATGTGTAACTGCTCCTATAAATTTTCCATTTTGAATTATTGGTGCACCACTCATTCCTTGAATTATACCACCTGTTTTTTCTAATAATTTTTCATCAGTGATTTTTATTAGCATACTTTTGTTGTCTTTATTATTGTTCAAAAAGACTTTTTGAATTTTTATATTGTATTTTTCTCTTTTTCCATTTTCTAATTCGCAAATAATTTGAGCATCTTCTATTTTTATTTCTTCTCTTAATGCCACTTCAATTTCATCATTATTCTGAATATTAATATATGGGGTTTTGTTTAATGTTCCAAATACTCCAAAACTTGTATTTTTATCAATATTTCCAATTGTGTGTCCAGATTCTATTGTTCCTCTTATTTCTCCAGGATCTCCTTTTTTTCCTTTGGTAATGTTTAATATGTTTGTAGTAACTAATTCTCCATTTGCAATTTTAATAAGCTCTGATGTATCAACATCAAGTATTCCATGTCCAAGAGTTCCAAACATTCCAGAACTTGGTTCATAAAATGTAAGTGTTCCTACTCCTGCTGCTGCATCTCTAACCCATAGTCCTATTTTATATTGATTGCCACTATTTTTTATTGGCTTTATACTTGTTGTAATAGTTGTATTGTCTCTTATATATTTAACTGATATTTCTTTTCCACTACATTTGTTTACAGCTTCCATTAAATCTTCTGTATTATCTATTGCTTTTTTGTCTATTTGTACGATTCTGTCTCCTTCTTTTATTCCTGAATTTTCATAAGGTTTTTTTCCTTCTATTTCAGACATTCCAACAACTAAAACACCATCAGTATATAATTTCATTCCAATAGCATTTCCCATTGGAATTACTTTTGTTTTAGATATTACATTAACATTTATTTCTTTTAGCTTAAATATATTAAAAAAGCTTAAATCAAAATCAATTTTTCCTAGTTCATTTACTTTTGTTTTATTAATATTGCTTGCTGTTTGCATAGTTTGATAATTTACTTTTGGCTTTATATATAATCCTAAAAGTGTAAATATGTTTAAATTTTCACCTTGCATTATTATATAACTACTAGGTAGTAAAGTAATATTACAAACATAAGCAAACACTAGCATTAGCAATATAACTATTATTATTTTTTTATATAATTTCATATAGTCACTCTCCTTTATTTAGAGTAACCATATTTTATATTTTTAAACTTTAAATTTATTAATTATTAAATGCATCTACATTTGATTGATATAAATCATACCTTTCTCTTGCAAGAGCTTTTAAATATACTGCTCTTATTGTATTTAAATTTCTTACCCTGTCATCTGTAATTTGCTCATCCTGCCAATTACTATCTTTTCCAATAATTTTTCCTGTAATTACTTGGTCTATATCATAAGTATTTGCTGCATTTACTATACAATAATAACATGATGTTATATTTTTATCGTTTCCTAAATTTTGTGGATAAAAATATCTATAATCTCCCTCTGAAATTCTTACAGTTTGCCTTATAAAACTTGTGTTGGCATAAGCTCCAACTATAGTTATATTTTCTGATGGCAAATTTGTTTGCATTAAATGTGGACAACCTGCTAAATGATATTCTCTATTACCATTGCGATCTCGTGTAACAATATATATGTTTTCTTTTTTTACAACTTCTTCATTATTATTGTTTGTAATTACACAATAGTTATTGTAATATTTATGCCCTATTGGTATTCCTTGTAAGAATGTCATAACAGAAACATTGTTAGTTATTTTTCCCCAATCTATTTCTGAAAGTTTTGGCATTCTAAATTCATAGGTATTACTTGAAAACAAATTATAGTTAGCTATTGCTGCTGTTAAATTTGTTTCAATAGATTTTCTTATTGCAGCCATTCTGTTTTCATTAAATGTAGAACCTGAAAGTAATGGATCATTTGATCTCGAAGCTTTAAATATTGGATTTGTTCCAGTATCTACTGCAAAATCATTTATTTGATGATTTTGTGAGTCAACTGCATCATCTTGACTAATGTTTCCTATTAATGTTGAAACTTTCTCACTAAATTTCTTTGCATTATAATAAAATTCAAATGCACTAGTACTATATAGATGTCCTCCACTTGTTCTTGCTCTTAAATATTCTTGTAATGTAGCATTTATCAAATATGTTTTATTATAATTATTGTAATAAAAATAGTTGTTGTTAACTCCATCATAATATATTTTTTGTCCATTATGTTCAAGATATTCATAGTCTCCACTAGTTTCATCTGAAAAAGCTATATGTTCTGATAATATTTCTTTTTCTATTACAATTCCATTATATTTAAGTTTCCACGATAAAGGGGCTTTTCCATAAGTAATATCTGTTACAGAATCAGGATTTATTAAATAACCTGATAGTGTTTTATAATTTCCATTTATTTTTCCATATATATTAATTGCATTATCTAAAGTATAATTAACTATAAAGTCACTATTTCCTTTTATATATCTACATGAATAATATATATATGTTTTAAGTCCATAATTTGGATCATTAGATTTTAATTCATTTTCATCTAGTATTGGTTTTCCATTATTTTCTGGGTATACATTATCATATTTGCTACATATATAATAACCATCATATAATGTATATACTAAAGCAGGAACATAGTCTTGCAAGCTTTTTCTAGTTAATGCTTCACTATTACCAAGTGAATTAAAGAAGGTATTAACAGCTGCATCTATATCCCTAATTTTAGAATCACTTACACTTGAATACCTATTATTTACTGTGTTTATTTGAAATGCTATTACAGAGTCATAAGTAGCTACACTTAGTTTAGTATTATATTTTGATTGAAGGGTTATTGTATCTATCTCTGATCTAATATATAACGCTGTTACTGTTATTATTGGTATCATTATAATAATAAATACTACAGCAATAAATTGAATTTTCATCCTTGTACTTTTCTCCCTTCTTTTTAAATTTTTTTATTAACAAAGGGAGTGATAAAGCTCACTCCCTTCCGTATTATACTTAACAGGGACTATAAAATCCCAATATAATTAATTAGTTACTTCCATTAACTGTAACAACGCCACCATGTGATGCTGCAATTTGATAAGAAGTGTCTCCTGCAACTTGGTAAAAGAAATTTCTTAATAATTGAGCTATAGTTTGGTTAGTATTTTTTACTGTTACTGAAACCATATCTCCTTCTTTCAATTTCATTTTTCCATTTTTATTTAACTCTTCTTTTATTTGACTTGTATATTTATTATAGTATACATTTTCACCTATTTTTGTCATTTCAGCTTGTGTTACTTTTACACCTGGGTTTTCATCTAATTGTTGTACTTTCATTTCAACTTCAAATGAATTTCCAGTTGCATTGATTGTTTGTAAATATTTTTCATAATCAGCTAATGTAATTTTTCCTGTTGTTCTAATGTTATCTACAAACTCATTTGTTGCTGTTTGAACAGCTAATTCAGAAATATCATCTGTTCTTTCTGATAATGACATAAGTGGAAATACAAACATTAAAATAGCAGCTAAAAATATTGCAATTATTGTAATTAAACTATCTCCCATAACTAAATACTCCTTTTAACTTACTAATTGATATATAATTACTCTTTTCTTTCTATTTTTTAATAGTTCATTAGTCTTTTGTTCTTCATCTGTACCAATGTTATAAGTATATTCACCAATCATTTCATAAAACTGTTTGCCAGAATACTTACCAATAAATCCTTCAGCATTTAACAATTCTCTTTTATAATCATAAAACATTCCACTTCCGTCAGGAAAATAAAATTTATTACCATATAAAAAAGCGTCAATATTAGCTTTATAATCTGTAGGTGAACCTGTCCATGGCTCATGTCTGATGGTTTCTTCATCAACATCAAATGTGCATACTGGATTATCATCACTATTATTACTATAATATTTTCCTATTAAACCTTCATTAGGGTTTACACCAAATTCATCTAATCCTCCGCCCCCATGAATCTTTATTAGTTTTTGTTCTATATAAAGGAAGAGGGTTACCACTTCTATCTAAAAACAAAATAGTAAAATTTTCTTTATAGTATTTATAAATAGTTGGAATAATAGTCTCTAGTCCAACAATTCTATTTTTTTGGTTAGTAGTTTGTTCATATTCATAAAAAGATGTTACATCACTACTAGAAAGAACTACTTTTGATACATCATTTAGTTGAGAAAACATTGCTATTGCTATTGATAATGCCATAACAAATATCATAGCCGCAAAAGCTATTTTTAAAGCATCTGTTGCGTTTTCCATGTATTAACTTCCTTAAAAATTATTATTGTTCTGTTATAACACAGTCAACTATATAGCCTGTCTTTGTGTCATACCCGAAAGCTACTTTGTATTGTTTTCCAGCTTTAATTTTAGCTTTTTCTGTATTAACTGCTGTTGCTGTTACAACTGCTGTTGGTACTGAATTACCTGGTGTTCCTCTTCCAACAGTTACTTTAACATTTAATGATGCATCATCTTGGTGACTATTATTATGAGCTCTTATAACATCACATAATGTTCTAGCACTTGTTCCTGAAATCAATCCTTCATATTGTTCAAATGAACTGTTATATGATTTTACTTTTTGCTCATCAATTCCTGTCTTTCCAACTGCAGCTGCTGCTTGCTGGTATATAAACATACCTAACCCTATAATTAAAATTGATAATAAAATAGCTCCTGCTATAATCAAAGCTTTTGATGCGTTTTCCATAAAGACTTCCTCCTTTTTACTTTTGTTTTTTTATTTATTATTAGATTTCTCTAATGATAATATCTTAATTATATATTTGCTCAAAATATAAGCTTTTTATACATTTTGTGTTTTTATGATATTCTATTTGTGTACATTTAAAAGATGCTGTTGCAAATACATTTACAAAGCTTTCTGTTTGCTTTTGTGAAATTTCTTCCATTTTTATCAGTCTATCACTATCTAAGAATTTAATAGTAATTTGTACTGAGTTTTTATTATTATCTTGGTAATATATAGTACCCTCTTCTTTTGGTACACCATTTTTTTCATTGTCGTTTATTGCTTTGTTTATTATACTAATTAGTGTTGTTCCTAATATTTCTTGCTGATAAAAATTTTCATATTCTTTATTATTTTTTTCAGCATATTTTACTAGTTTTCTTGTGTTATTTATATATAACCCCACTACTGCTACTATTACAAGCAATAAACTTAAAATAATTATTAATGTTTTTTTCATTATTATTTCCTTTATTATAGCATTAAATATTTTTAAATGTAAACACCTTTTTTGTATTTTTTTATAGAATTTTCTGGTATTTAAAATTCCTTAAAATTTATATAACATACTCTTTTTGTATATGAACTAATTACTGGTGAATCTGTTATATAATAATATTTAGTTTGTCTTTCTTGTTTAGTAGTTCCATCATCTTGTATAACAGGTACTAAATGTGTTGCATTATTTTTAATAAATTCTATTTTTCTTTCATTATCCCATTTTTCTAAATTTCTATAAGCTGTTCCTAAATCAACTTGTATGTAACTAGTTGTTTCATCATATCTAGACAAACTTTCTATTTCATAATATTTATTATTTTGTTGTGCCAAATTAACTAGTGTAATAATATCATGTGCTGTACATTTTATACGTTGTTCAGCACTGCTCTCACTTGAGTCAATACCATAATATTTTAAAAATTGAGCATTAAATTTATCAATTTGAGTATCTTCCATTTTTTTATATGCTTCCGAGCTATACTCTGCATAAGTAGAAAATAAATATACACCTAAAGATAATATCATTACACCTACTAAAACTGAAGCTGCCATTAATAAAGCTTTTGATGCATTTTCCATTTATAGCTCCTTTCACATATAAATTTTATAACCCCTGTTCTTTAAATATAATTTTTTTAACTCTTGTTCCATTATAGTAATCATCATATTCATATTGATGTTGTGTAAATTGTTTATTTTTAAATTCTGTTGATTCAGATTTTAAATTTTGGTACTCGCTAATTAATTTACTTAATTGACTGTTACTATCCATTGCTTGCTCTACTTCTTCTTCTGAAAGTCCTGCAGACATTAAAAATTGTCTTAATGTAGCCCAATTCATACTCGCAAGTTTTTCTATTTTTTCGCCATAAGCTTTTTTGTTTTTTGCTTCATTTAATTTTTTTTGTAGAGTTTCAAAATCTGATATCAGGTCTTTATAAGAATCATCTCTAGTATAATTATCTTGCATACATATTGGACTTGAAATACCCTTTGAATATACATGTAAAACAATTGCATTATATCCCTTTAAATCAGCTTGTCTTTTATTATAATCATCTATCAAATTTGCAAGTGATAAAAGTTCACTTCCATACAATGCTCTGTCAAAAGTTTCTATTTGTCTATTATATTCTGCTAATTTTTTTACCTCTTCTGTACTTGCTTCACTGTTTTTTAAATCGCCTAGCTTACCAAACATAAATACAAGTGTAGTTATTATTAGTAAAGAAAGTAATACAGATCCAGCCATTATTAATGCTTTTGATGCATTTTCCATATTTAACTATCCTTTCTTTTTGATTTATATTGTTGATGACATACTATCAAATGTTGTAGACATACTTGTCAATCCTATAAATACTAATGGTACAATCAAATATCCGACAAAAAGTACAACCATTGGTGTAAATCCAATTATTCTTCCTATTCTACCTTTTCTAGCAATTAATCTTTCATTAGATTCTTTTCTTTTTGCTTGGTAATAGTCTCTTTCTGTATCAAGTTCATCAAATGCATCTGCAATTGGAATTTTTTCTACTGCTGCTTGTAAGCTTTCAACAATACGGATAAATTGTTGATAAGAAACTTCTTCTTTTAGCTGTTCTAAAGCTTCCCAAGCACCACTTTCATAGTTATTAACACATTTACTAATTGGCTCTTTAAAAATATTTGCATATCTTTCAAGCCATTCTAGTATAATTTCTACATTAACCCTCTCTATTTTCATAAGCATCAATATAATAGTATTAAACTGCATTACTTCGTCTTCCATTTCCATTTGCCTCATTTTTGCTTGGAACATCAAAAGCCAAATTGGAGAGTTATATGCAACTATTGCTAATACCATTGCAATTAGTATTTCAAACCATTGCATTTTTTCTGTATTTACAGTTTGTATTTTTTTCAAAATTCTCTTGGCTGCTGTTTCAATTTCTTTGTCATTACTATCTATATAGTCTTTGTTTATTTTTCCTTTTTTCATAATTTTTTCTAGGTCTTCTTGTGTAACTTTTGTATTTCCCTTATAGTAATTAATATATTGATTATCTGATTCTGTAACTTCCATCGCTGTTTTTTTATCTTTTTCATCCATTTCACCAATTATGTTATAGGTTACTGTTGGATCTGTATAAATGTTGTTTATAGTAATTCTGTGTAATTGTCCTATTAAAAATACTGATACAATAAACACAAGTATACATAAAGCAAGACGATTTATATAAATCCACTCCATTTTATCTTTTGTAGCTGCTGCCTTCATTTTTTCTTTTAGTTCTCTATATTCCTTTGTACCATCTTTTGGTACAAATAAATTTACAAACTTTTTGATAACAGGCACTCTATATAGTTTTTCTTGCCATGGATTTTCAGTATTTTTTGTATTCATGGCTGTTGAACCATTGTCTTTTAATTTTCTTGTTAATATATAGCATATAAAAGTAATTATTAATAATAATATTTGTACCAACATTCCATTTCTGCCATTGTAGAATGCTTCTGTAAAGCTAAATTGTGATACAGACCAATTTTTTATCGGTTCAATAAAAAGCATTGGTACTATTGAAATTACAGCTAAACTTTGGAATGTATAGTCTAATTTGTCTCTTTTTAATATTTCTAATTGCATTTCTTGTGTAATATTATTTAAGTTTTTTAAATATAATGATGAATTATCAATTTTACGATCACCAAACTCTTTTGTTAAGTATGAAACTCCAGCAAATTCTTTTAAATAACTATTTGGAGCAACATCATAATATTTTTCAAGTTCAGATTCAGGATCATTTGAAATTAAAACTTCATATATTTTTTCTGCTTGCCTTGACATTTCTGGTTTATCATCATCTTGTGCTACTTGGTATATTGCTTCTTCAACCATATTAAATTCATGATATGCATGTCTAATTTCTGAGAAGAAGTCAATTTGTTCTTTCAAAAGTTTATTATCTAGTTTATCAACCATTCCATCTATAAAAGTGTCAATCATAAACAATTCAAAAATCAATAACATTGTCATTAATAATGTGTTATTCTTGGTAATAGCTATTATAGCTACTGCCAATGGTAATACAATTAGCATTGTATTAGTCAATATTTTAGAAGCTTGTTTTCTTGTTAAGTATTCATCATCAACATTTATAATTGCCAATCTTCTTCTAAGCTTTAATAGGTACCTTTTAAAGAAAGGTGTTTTAAGATAAAATACATATAATTTTTGATACATAACTTCTGATGAAAAACTTTTTTCTTTAGTACCTTCACGTAATTTTCTAATTTGAGCAATTTCTGAGTTTTCACTTTTCTTTTTTATTATTAGAAAAGCTATTACAATTACAGCAAATAATGCGCCTATTCCAATCATAAAATATTTTAGCATTTCATTGCTCATATCCTAAAATCACCTCGCCTTCCTTTGTTTTATATTGTTTTTTTTGGTTTTCTTCCTCTTTTTTTAGTTCCTTCTGCTGGTGTTTCTTCTTCAAAATCATCTTCTCTTTTTAGTTTTATTCCCCAATTTCTTTGTAAGAAATCATCAAATCCATCAAGATCACTATCATCCATATTGTTTCTCATTGCTTTTATATTAGCTTCTGTTATAGGGTTTGTTAATACATAATTTCCATCTTGATATTCTAATATATTTCTATATTTATATAATTCTCTGTTAGTTGTTTTAGTAAAAAATATGGTTGCATTATCCATAAATTTTTCTAATTTTCCTTCTAAGCTTTTTTCTTTTCTATAATCATAAGTGTATTCATTTTTTTCTTCAACTGGTATACATTCTGTAACTCTTTCTATGTATCTTCTTCCTCTAAAGTCTTTTACTAAATGTATGTCAAAGTTTAAAACTTGAACAACTTGTTCTTCTGCTGTTTTTTCGTCTTTAAATACTCCAGCTCTTAACATTGAGTTACGAAGTGCTGTAACTAAATCCGGAAATGTTTTAGCGTGGTGAGTAAATAATGTAAATTTAGATGCAACCTGTGCTGATTGAATCATCCATGATGCAACAGGGTCTGTAGCAACCTCACCGATGATGTTAACAGAACCGTCAGTCTTCTTTTGAACGTCCAAACAGTCTTGTCCAGAAACAGTTTCTGTTTCTCTCATTGATAATATATTTCTAGTTGGATATATTTTTCTTAAGTGAAGCTCGAATGCTGTTTCAGTAATACGAAGGTTCATTGTTTCGTATATGTTTTCAATCATGGCCATAAGCATTGTTGTTTTTCCGGCATCCTTGTTCACCAGTTAGTGATATAATTCTTGCACCTTTTACTAAGTATTTTAATAAATCAATTGCTTCATCTTTTCCTGGAAATCTAATTATTTGTTCAAGTGATGCACGTTGTACGTCGAACTTTCTTACGAAGAATGCCCATGTTTCAGACATACTTGGTCTAACAACAACGACACGAGATCCATCTTTCATTTCATTGATTTTGTAACCATTTGTATCAGATAACTGACCAGGATTATTGTATTTGTAAATGTTTTGGCAAACTCTTTTTAACTCAGCTTCTGATCCAAATGATAAGAATGCAAGACGAATAGATTTACCATGGAACATAATCCAAATACTATCACAAGCACGTGGGACTTTATGATCTGCTATTTGTTGTAGATAGTCTCCATCAGATTGTGCAACTTGGCTTAGAAATGACTCTGGAAGACCAGATACACCTCCTGAGATACCATCAATATTCATATCTCTTATTTCATCAATAGAACTATATCCTTTATAATGTTGATAAATTCTTTGAACAACAACATTTAATTTATCATCAAATGTAAGTACAAAGTTTTCTTCTTCAAATATTTTATTTACTTCATCTGCTGTAATTACATAGCAAGGTTTTGCTTCACCTTCTACATATTTCAAATCATCAAGATGATATTTCTTGATGATTTCAGCCATTGCTTCATAGCCAAATTCATTTTTATACATATATAGTATAATATCAAATTTGTCTTGTGCAGTTAAAAGAGATGGTAGGTCAAAAGGTATAGATGTTGATATGTTAGTTTCATTTACATTGTACTCTTTTGATAATAAATCATATATTAATTCCTTAATATATTTTTTATCATTTACGTCCCCATAAGTACAGCCTTTTAGTGCTTTTTTCAATTCGTATTTTTTCTGTTTTCTTCTTTTCAATTCTTCTTCTGAAAGTCCAATATCATATAGGTTGATTTTTGTTATTTCATCTAGTCTGCTTTTAACAAAAGCAGTCATTTTTTCTAGTGTATATGTTTTATCATCAACTTCAATGTTTTCTTCTACTTGTTCTGTCTTTCTTTTTTTGATGAATTGAAAAAGTAGGAAAAAGGCTATTAAAATTACAATTACAATTAAAAGCAAGTTTGGCATTTCTTTTTCTCCTTTCATTTAAGCTACTTTTTCATTTGTAACTCCTGCATCTTAACAATTATATTATTGTCTAAATTTTTAAGTTCTTTTACAAACATAACATTTCTGTCAGTATCATCTGTAATACTTCTTAATTTTAAAAGCAAATCTATGACTGTACCTTCTGAACATGCTTCAAAAAACAATGTGTTATAAGGTACAACTGATACTTGTTGTTTTTCTCTTAAATATTTAGTAATATTTTTGTCATTATATTTTGAAAATTTATCATATCTTCCAATATTTAATATAATATTTTTTCTTCTGTAAAATTCACTGTTTTCTCTTAGTGCTATAAAATCATCTATTGTTCTTAATCTTTGTGTTAGATTCATTACAATTATATCTGAAGTTTGTAAGATTTCTGTTACTTCTTTTGGTGGCATTCTTTTACTTAAATCCACAAACACAAAATCATAAAATTTATTAGCTGTTTGTAATATTTCAGTATAGTATTTTGCTATTTCTACATATTCTTGATATGATCTAGTATTAGGTGATAATAAAACATCTAATCTATTTTTTAAAACTATTTTTGAGTAGTTTCTTACTATTTCTGTATTAGTTCTATTAGTATTTAATGCTTTTATTAATCCTTCAACTCCAGAAACAAGTCCAATTGTTCCAACATCTTGTTTTAGCACTCCTCCTGTTGACCTAATTTTATTATATTCCCAAAAGCAATTTTCCAAAGTTAAATCATTAAAACCTGTAGAAATCATAAGTATTTTATAATTATGTTCAATTGCCATATATGATGCTATTGCTGCCATAGATAGAGTTTGTCCTGTTTCTTTTATCTCATTACTACAAAATGTTATAACTGCCATTAGTATCAAACTCCTTTTTCTAACTGTTTAAAAACTTTTCTCAATTCATTTTGTTCTTGTTGACTTTCCAGTAATTCACTTGCTATATACATTAAACTTCCTTTATATAGCTCTGTTAATTTTTTAAATTTTATTTTTTGAACCATTTGGTTTTGTATAATAACCCCTGCGTCACCTTGTTCAAATGGAAAATATATTGTTTCTTCACTCCAGTTTACTTTCGCTCCTAATGATAAAAAATTAAAATATTCTTCTTCATCATAAGAAAGATTTTTTGCAAATAGTACCTTTGTTAAGTCAAGTCTTTCTTGTAAACCAGATAATATTTCTAATCCTCTTCTTAAAGTATATACATCTAGTCCTGTGACAAAATAATTTTTGTCTGCCATTTGTATATTAAAGCTTTCCAAACACTCGTAACTGTCTATGTCTATAAATATATAATCATAATCTAAATTTGCTTGTTCTGATATTCCTAAATAGCTTTTTATAGAGTAATAGTCATAAAATCCAACTGCAATATCAATATCTTCATACGTCGTAATATAAGTTTTTGCTGGAGATATTGCAGGGACAATATATTTTGCCTTTTGTAAAAAAGTTGTATCTATTACTAAGACTCTTTTATTCATAGCAGTTAATATTCTTGCAATATATATTATTAAATCTGTTTTATCATAAGCTCCTATAAAGCCTATTGTTTTCATCTGTACCTCCATTTATTGTTTAATAGCTTCCACCTAAAGATTCTAAGTATTTTTGTCTTTCTTCTTGCATGTTTTTAATTTCTTCACTTAGTTTTGATTTAATATTTGTTTCTGCATTATCTTCATTTTGTTTTAAAGCACTGTTAACTGGATTTCTAACTGCTGCTTTTTTGCCCTCATATCCTTGAACTTCATTATTTCTTTTAATAATTTCATTTGCTGCAGCTGTTACGCAGTTAGGATCTCTTGATATTAATGTTATTGTTTCTGAATTTGGTAAGTATGTTTCTGTTGCTGCTTCTTGCAATCCTGGTTCAATATATTCAGTTGCATATAGCAAAGCACCTTCTATTTTATATGATTCAACAAGAGCACAATTTAATGACAATATTTCTGTTTCAGATAGCTCAAGCCAAAGTGTATTTAGTGATGCAACGCCTTCTATTGTAGGTATTTCTATTTTTTTGTGTGATACAACAATATAGTCTCCACCACTTGGTAGTCTCAAACGAATATCTACATATTTTCCGCTTTCCAATTGTGAGCCAAGAGAGATTGTATTGTATTCTACTTTTCTAACATCTTTCTCAAGTTCACCTTTAACTTTTACCATATCAGAAGTAATTACAGTTCCTGATTTTAAGTTAATTTTTGAAATAACATCAACTTTTTTTATTAAATTTCCACTTTCATCTATTACATTAATCATTTTTTCCAAGTCTATTGGATTCAAAACATTTGATGGAATAGCTGCCATATCCATTGTTTTTTGTTCTAGTTTATCAGTTGTTACAGACTCTCCTGATTCGATGTCTTGTTTTACAACATAAACTGTTTTTAATGCAGCTTCTGCCTCTTTTTGAGCTTTAGTTAATTTAGTTAATTGTAAAACTAAAAAACCTATTATAAGTCCTGTTATTAATAATGTTACTAATATTCCTAAAAGGAATGAGTTTTGAGCCTTTCTTTGCATTGGATTTATTGCCATTTTAAGTTCCTCCTTGTAATTTTTATTATACCTATCACTTAGAATTTATTTTACAACATTTTTTTATTAAAAACAACAAGTTTATATCCTTGTAATATAAACTTAACATAGTTGTAATATATTTGTAATATATTACAACTATGTTTTGAATTTATTTATATGTTGCTTAATACAACTATTTATTTTTTAGTTCTTTTTAATCAAGAAAAGCTCATTTTTATTATCTTCTTCTACAATTACATCTGCAATTTGAAGAATTTGAATTATTGTTTGAAGTCAATAATGTTGTATTACTTGTTAGCTCATTTCCTTCACTAGATAAATTAGTGCTAATAGTAATTGGTCTTTCTGTTACTCTATAAGTACAGTTATTTTGATTTGCTATCATTCTTAAAAGGTTGCAAATCATTCTTACTAATACAGCTGTTATATAAGCCAGTATAGTATATGCAATAGTATAAACTAGAAAACTAGAATCAAATGCAGAAAAAGCCACAACTAAGTATATTGCAAAAAAAGTTGCAGCAACTAGTAAAGGGTTATTTAAAATTTTCTGTAATACAATAGCCAATACAATTGTTGCAACTGGAAGAGCAAAAAGAAGTAATAAATTGTTCATATTTTTCTCCCCTCTCAATTTGTTTTTACTATATTGTATGAAAAAAAATTAAGAGCGTTACAAAAAAGCAACACTTTATGTGTTGCCCTTTTAATTATACTCTACATTCATTAAAAACAAGCCTTGTGGTGGCAAAGTTTTTCCTGCTTTTTGTCTGTTTTTTGCTTCAATAATATCTTTAATTTCCTCTGGTTTAATGTTTCCTAATCCCACTTCTAGCAAAGTGCCTGCTATAATTCTTACCATATTATATAAAAAACCATTTCCTGTAAGGCTAATTATTATTTTATCTTTGTCTTTTTCTACCTTTGCATCATATATTGTCCTTACGCTACTCTTGCTACTTGTTCCGCTAGACTTAAAACTGCTAAAGTCATGTTCACCCACAAAATATTTTACAGCTTCTTGCATATTTTTTATATTTAGTTTTTGTGAAACATGATATGTTAAATTTCTATATATTGCAGTTCCTTGTTCTGAATTATCTATAACATAATTATATGTTTTACTATGGCAATTATATCTACTATGAAATTCTAGAGGTACCTCTTCTGCTCTTTTCACACAGATAGATTTTTTTAACTGTGAATTAATTGCAGTTGCCATTTTCTCTATTGGAAATTCTGATTCAATTTTAAAATTAGCTACTTGTCCATAAGCATTAACTCCTGCATCTGTTCTTCCAGATCCAATCAAGTCAACTTGTTTTCCAGTAACATTTTGTATAGCTCTTTCTATTTCGCCTTGAATATTTAATTTATTAGGTTGTTTTTGCCAACCATTATATTCTTTGCCATCATATTCAATAGTTAGTTTAATGTTCCTCATTTTGTTTTTGTTTATTTTCCTTTTTTATTTTCAATTTTTTTACTCTTCTATTTCTCTCCACAGCAAACCTTTTATTGATCATATATTTTATTAAAATATTTTTTAAAGCTTCCTCTTTTACATCTGCTATTAAGTTTCCATCTATTGCAACAGAAATTTTTCCTGTTTCTTCTGATACAATAATTGCAATAGCATCAGATTCTTTAGATATTCCTATTCCAGCGCGATGTCTTGTTCCTATTTCTTTTGCAATTTCTTTGTCATCTGCAAGTGGTAATATACATGCTGCGGCTGCAATTTTATTGTTTGATATAATAACTGCTCCATCATGTAATGGTGTATTTGGTGTAAATAAATTTACTATTAATTGAGGTGATACATCTGAGTCTATTTTTACTCCACTCTCTATAATATCACTTATATTAATATCTCTTTCTACAACTATTAGCCCACCTGTTTTTGTTTTAGTAAGTTCTGTTGAAGCAATAACAATTTTATATATATCTTCTTTTGTTTTTACTTCTATGTCTTTATATATTCCAAAATATTTAGTTATTTTATTTGTACCAAGTTGTTCTAACATTCTACGAAGCTCTGGTGCAAATATTACTATTAATGCAATTACACCATAAGGCATGAAAAATGTTAGTAAAAAGTTTAAAATTTTAAGCTGTAAAACTTCACTAATTGCTGTAATTATTAAAATAAATAAAATTCCCTTTAACAATTGCCAAACCCTTGACTTTTTAGCATACACTATAAATTTATATAAAATATATGCTACGATTACTAAGTCTAGCAATAAAGTAAGTAATCTAAATGGACTTTGTGAAAGTTCTGTCATATAGCTTAAAAAGGAATTCCAAATCCCACTAAAACTTAATTTTAAATTTTCAAACATATTTTACCTCTTTTGTTATATTTATTATTGTTTAGTTAAACATAATACAATAAATTAAAGATGCTGCAACAGATAATACCATCATTAATGCTATTACCACAAGCATTACCTTTGTTGCAATTTTTCCTATATCCATTTTGTTCTTTTTATTTTTTGCCATTTATATCATTCCCTTCTTACAAAATTTTATTTAAACTATTATTAGTTATAACACAAACAAACATTAAATTCAATAGCATTTTTTTACAAAAAGAAAAGAAAAAGGTATTTCTTTTTCTTTTCTCATTTTATTATATTTCAAATCTACTTTTTTTATTATTGATACATATGACCATATTGTTGCATTATATAATTACTATACCATGAATCCATGTCAAATTCCTCTACTGTTTTTGGTGTTCCATAATCAACTCCATAAGTTTCTACTGTTATACTTTTAATAACAGGTGCTTTTTTAGGTTTATCTGACGAAATTGTATTTCCATCACTATCTTTAGGTGCTTCCTCTCCATCTTTTAATTCTGAACTTCTATAGTATACCTCAACCTTTGAAATTTTTTCTACTATATCCATTCCTTCTTTTACTTCACCAAAAGCCGCATAATATCCATCAAGTGATGTATTATCTTCTGTTGTGATAAAAAATTGAGAACCTGCTGAATTATATCCATAAGTAGTTAATTCTGGATTTATACTACTATAAGAACTATAGTCCTTTCTTGCCATTGATATAATGCCTTTTTTATGTTTTAAAGTATTATTATTATATCCATTAGCTAAGAATTCACCTTCTATATTATATTTTGCATCATTTTGTACATCATCTTTGATATCACTTAAACTTGGTGAGCCAGAACCAGAACCTTCTTTATCTCCTCCTTGAATCATAAAATCAGGTATTGTCCTATGAAATGTTAACCCATTGTAGAATCCACGGTTTGCTAGTTTAATAAAATTTGATACTGTATTTGGTGCTTGATCTGGATAAAGTTCGGCTTTTATTGTTCCATAGTTTTCTACTTCAATTGTAGCAACTGGGTTTGGAATATTAACTGTAGCTTTTTTATAAAATCCATATCCTACAAATCCTATTCCTGCAATTACTAAAATAATTGCAATAATTAATAATACTATTTTGAATTTTTGCATATTTTTTCTCCTTTATTTTTAGATATTCGAATTATACAATTACAACATTAAATTGTCAAACACAAATTGTTCTTGCATACGTTTTAATGAAGTTTTTATTGTTCTAGCTCTAACTTCTCCAATTCCATCAACATCATCTAATTTTTGTAAGTCAGCATCAAGTATATGTTGAAAAGATTTGAATGATTTTACTAAGTTTTCTACTATATTACTTGGCATTCTAGGAATTTTATTAAGTACTCTATATCCTCTCGTATAAACTGCCACTTCATCATAAGAATCAAAATCTTCATATCCTAATAATTTAGCAATTTTTTCTTGAAGCATTAATTCATCATAAGTCAAATTTTTAATTTCCTCTAATACTTTTTCTGCGGTCCTTTTTTTGCCTGGTGCTACATAATCTTTAACAATTAGTAATTCTTCTCTTTCAAGGTCTCCTATAAGTTCTTCTAGTTGCATTTCTAATAGTCTGCCTTCTTCTCCTAATTCATAAATAGATTTTTGCACTTCTTCAACAATTTTCATTACCATTTCTGCTCTTTGTATAGCAGTCATAACATTTTCTAGTGTTACAATGTCATTAAATTCATATTCATTTAATAAGCTTAATTTATTATCAAATACTTTTTTATATTTTTCTACAGTTTGTAATGCCTGATTTGCTTTTGAAATTACTTCTGCAGTATTTTCTAACACATATCTATAGTTTCCTTTAAATATGGTAATTATACTTCTCCTTTGAGAAATACTAATTACTAGTGCTCCCGTTTGTTTTGCCGTTCTTTCAGCTGTACGATGTCTTGTTCCAGTTTCAGTTGTTACTATACTAGGTGATGGAATTATTTGTGTATTTGCATATAATATTTTTTTCAAATCTCCACTAAGTACTATTGCTCCATCCATTTTAGCTAATTCATATAGTCTTGACGATGTATATTCAACATCTAATTGGAAACCACCATCTACTAAATCAAGAACTTCTTTTGTATCACCAATCACAATTAGTGCACCTGTTTTTGCTTTTAAAATATTTTCTAATCCATCTCTAATAGGTGTACCAGGAGCAATCATTTTTAATACTTCAGTAATAACTGCCTCTTCTTTCTTTAAAGCCATTTTCCGCCTCCTAATTTGTAATTAATTTTAAAAATAATGATTATTTTTAAAATTTAAGCCCTACGGCTTTCATAGCATCACTAACATTCCTAACCCCTATTATATCTAACTTATAGCTTTCTTTCAATAGTTTTTTATTACTTTCTGGTATAATGCAAGTTTTAAAGCCTAGTTTTTCTGCTTCTTTTAATCTTTTATCTATTAAATTCACTGCTCTAACCTCTCCAGTTAATCCAACTTCTCCAATTATTACAGTCTTTTTATCTATACTAATATTTTTAAAACTTGAAGCACATACTATAATTGTTCCAAGGTCAACTGCTGGTTCACTTATTTTTATTCCACTTACAACATTTAAGTAAATATCTTGTGAGCTTAATGCTAGTCCTGCTCTTTTTTCTAAAACTGCAACTAACAATGTAAGTCTATTATAATCAATACCATTAGCTGCTCTTCTTGGAAGACCAAATACTGTTGGCGTGGTAAGTGCTTGTAATTCAATAAGTAAAGGTCTAGTTCCTTCCATGCTTGCTACAATTACTGACCCAGATGGGTTATCTTCTCTTTCAGATATAAGTACAGATGATGGATTAGTTATTTCAGCCATTCCTTCACTTTGCATTTCAAACATTCCTACTTCATTTGTTGATCCAAACCTGTTTTTTACTCCACGTAAAATTCTATATGAAAAATACCTTTCTCCTTCTAAGTAAAGAACCGTATCTACCATGTGTTCTAAGACTCTAGGTCCTGCTATATTTCCTTCTTTTGTAACATGTCCTATTATAATTGTAGTGATTTCATTGCTTTTGCAAACACGCATAATTCTAGCTGTAATTTCACGTACTTGGCTAACAGTTCCTGCTGCAGAAGATATTTCATCAGAATACATAGTTTGTATTGAATCTATAATTACAAGTTTTGGCTTAATTCCGAAAATTGCATTTTCTATAAGTTCTATATCTGTTTCTCCTAAAAATAAAATATCATCATTGTGAATACCTAATCTATCTGCTCTTATTTTTATTTGTTCTGCTGATTCTTCTCCTGAAACATATAAAACTTTTCCTTCTCCTTGTACTTTATCACACAGTTGTAATATTAATGTAGATTTTCCAATTCCTGGTTCTCCTCCTAGTAATACAAGAGATCCTTTTACTAAGCCTCCGCCTAATACTCTGTCTAGCTCTCCAATTCCAGTATGTGTACGTATTGCATCTTTTCCAATTACTTCATTTAAAATTCTTGGTGTAACAATTTTATTTTTTCTTTCTCCTGAACCTGTTGTATCTTTTGAAATTTTTTCCTCGTAAAAAGTATTCCATTCATTACATCCGTGGGCATTTTCCTAACCATTTAGTTGATTCATATCCGCAGCTACTACATACAAATACTGTTTTTGTTTTAGCCATTTTGTCTCCTTTTTATTTTTATACTATATAATTTGTTTTTATTGACTCTATTATACAAATCACAAAATAGCTTGTCAATATTATATTTCTTAATAAGAAAAGTGGCTTCGCCACATGTACACAATTGCTTTGCAATTGGTACAGCCTAAGGTAACTTAACCTTGTTGTATACGTAAAAATCTTCGATTTTTCCTATACAATAAAAAATCCACCTTTAAAGAGGTAGATTTTTGACGTTTTTATTTAATATAATTTCATTTTAATGTGTTGTAGATATAGTAACAAACATTGCGTGAGCCCATGCTAATCCATTTACCCATGCAGGAGACATTGTTTTATTATCCACTTGTTCAGCTATAAATCCATGTTCATTTGCTGATTTTATTATAAACTCTATACATTCATTTGATTTTCTTTTTTCTCCAGATTTTTGATAATACATTGCCATCCATAAAGTTGCTATTGTCCATGGATTCTTTCCTTCGCAATAGTTATCATCTTCATATCTTAAATATCCACCTGTATATGTTCTTAATGTCATATTTATTTTATCAATTGTGTTTAATACCTTTTTTTCCTTAGGTGAAAATATTTCAAATGGTGTTACTAACCCTAATAGGCTTATGTCTGTTTTTTCATCTTTTAAGTTTCTTGTAAATGTTTTTGTTTTTTCATTGTATAGGTTATTTGAAATATATTTTTTTATTTCTTGATTATATTTTTTAGTAGCATTTTCTAATTTATTCATTGCTTCTACTTTTAGTCTATTACTTTGTTCATATTCAGGTTTTAGTATAGTATGAATTTCTGCTATTGCATCAAAGGCTGAATATATACATGCTAAAGAATACAAATGTATTCCTTCACTTTCTTCCCATAAATCATAACTTTTTGGTAATTTATTTCTGTCTTCTGTATGATATGTTGCTTCAATTTCATTTTTAACAATATCTGATTCATCTTTTGTACCTAGAATATTGTCCATATATGTGCATAAAAATTTTACTGCTTTTTCGCACATTTTATATGTATCTTTCAAAAATTTCACATCTTTTGTTGCTTTGTAGTGTTCATAAACTCCAAAAACAACACTTGCAGTTTCGTCTATTTGATATCCCCAACATGGAGCCAACCTTTTGTCTGTGTAGAATCTTTGCTCCCACATACCATTTTTATTTTGAGTATCTTTGCAAAATATTTTGTAAAATTTTTCTGTTTCTTTTAACATTTTTAGGCTATCTAATGCTTTTGTAATAAATACTGCATCTCTTGGCCAGCAGTAACTATACCTACCGCATTTTGTCATATTTTCATCTATTTCAACTGCAGCAGATATTCCACCTGTTTCCTGATTTATTAGCAATGGAAAAAGTAGAATACTTCTTTTATAAATTTGATTAAACTTTTTATTAATTGTATTAGTTTCTTCTTTTAAATTTGTTCCAATATGTTCTTTCACATACTTTTTCCAATATTTTTCAACTGATTGTTCTTCTTTTTTCACATCAATTTTCTTAATTTCTGTTAGCTCTTTATTTAAGCATTCTTCAGCTGTTTCATTATTATGTTTAAAATATAAAAATATTGTTAATTCTTTTTTCTCGTTTGGTTTTAAGCACCCAATGTCATAGCTTATACTTGAATCACAAGACATTCCAATATAGTCTTTATCTTTTATAATTCCACTTGAAATGTTTTCTTTTGTATTATTAATTTGACTACTTAAAAGTGGTTTGTTTGAAAATGTGTACATTGTATAATCATGACAATATTGAATTAAAGTATTGTTTTTTACTTCGCCACTTACCATATTATTATAATCTGTTAGAAGTTTTGAGTGTATTAAAAAGTTAACATTTAGTTCTATATTATTTTTATTTTCAAATTCATATTTTTTTATAAGTACGCTATTTTTTAATAGAACAAAGTCTGTTTGCTTTATTCTTAGGTTAAAATATGTATTTATAATTTCTGTATTTAATATATTAGTGTCTTCAGTATAATATTGATTATATTGATTATTTATGTCTTCGTGCAAATATATTATTCCTGAATCATTTATTTTTACTCCTGTTGTAAATTCATCTATCCAACTTCTAAAGTCAGGAAATGGGTACATCACTCTTAATAATTCCCCATTTCGGGTATAACTGGCGGTAATATTCTTACCGCCAATTATTGCATCATTATTATATTTAGTTTTCATTAGTTTATCCTCTTTAATTCTTTTCTACTATTTTTACAATTTGATCTTCTATTTCCTTTAATCGTAATTTTAGTAAACTTATTTCATTCTCATTGTCTTTTTTTGATAAATAATCTTCTCTTACAATAGACTCCATATCATTTAATTCATTCTTTAATAATTTAATCTTATCAAGTACTTCACGTTTTGCAGATGATTGAATTGCAATTGGAGCTACTGTTTGTTCCATAGTTAAATTATCATCTAAAGTATATGTTTGACCATATTCTGGAATTATTACTGGTAACTTTGCTTCTTCTTCTATTTTTGCTTTCAAAATTTCTTGTCCGTTTGGTTCTCCATGTACTAAAAATACATGTTTTGGTTTTGTAATAAATGAATATATAAAGTTCATAAGCCATTCTTGATCAGCATGTCCAGAGTATCCTTCAATATATTCTATTCTTGCATTTACAGCAATTTCCTCTCCAAATATTCTTACTACTTTTTCACCATCAACTATTCTTCTTCCTAGTGTTCCTGGTGCTTGATATCCAACAAATAAAACTGTACTATTAGGATCCCATAAATGGTGTTTTAAATGATGTTTAATTCTACCTACTTCACACATTCCACTGGCTGAAATTATTATTGCTGATTCATTTTTTTCATTTAGAGCTTTTGACTCATCAGCAGTTCTTGTAAATTGTAATCCTGGGAACTCTAGCGGATTATCTCCCCTTTCAATAAGTGCTTGTGTTTCTTCATCAAAAAGGTTTGCATTTTCTCTAAATACTTCTGTTGCAGAAATTGCAAGTGGGCTATCTACATATACTGGTGCTTTCATCAATGTTGCATATTTTTTCTTAAATTCTTCACTATCTTGTGCGTCTTTTAAATTATTCAATTCATATAAAATTTCTTGTGTTCTACCAACCGCAAACGATGGTATAACTACAGTTCCACCTTTATCTAAAGTTTCTGAAACAATATTTAAGAACAGATTTGCTTTTTCATCATTTCTTATATGTAGTCTTCCTCCATAAGTTGATTCCATTACTAAATAATCGCAATTATCAATCATGGTTGGTGATGATAGAAGTGGAATATCATTGTTTCCAAGGTCTCCTGTAAATACTGCTTTTGTTTCTTTTCCATCTTCTTTTACCCATATTTCTATAATTGCTGATCCCAGCATATGTCCCGCATCATTAAAACGTACATAAATATTAGGGTCTATCTCTATAATTTCATCATAATTTACTGGTTTAAATATTTCCATTGTATCTATAGCATCTTGTGCAGTATATAGAGGAGGAAGTGCTTCTTTACCTTCTCTCATTCTCTTTCTATTTCTCCACTCAATTTCTTGTTCTTGAATGTGTCCACTATCTGGAAGCATTATTGAACATAGGTCTCTTGTAGCTTTTGTTGTTATTACTGGATTTCTATATCCTTCTTTATATAATTTTGGTATTCTTCCTGAGTGGTCAATATGGGCATGTGTTAATAGCATAAAATCAATTTCATTAACATCATAAGCAAAAGGTTCATGATTTTGCATTTCATCTCTATCTCCACCTTGATACATTCCACAATCCACTAAAAATTTTTTTCCTGCTCCTTCTACTAAAAAATTAGAGCCTGTAACCATTTTGGTTGCGCCTAAAAAAGTAATTTTCATAAATTTCTCCTCTTCTTTATATTTTATTAAACAAAAAGTTTTGTTTTTTTGTTTAACTTTATTGTTTTGTCACTCTGGTATTCTATCACATTTTCAAGTATATTAGTATCATAATATTGTATAAATAATCTTCCATTTTCAACTTTAGTTTCAATCACCATATTATTCAAGTCAATCATCTTACTGTCAAATATTTTACTCACAATTTCATAATTAGCTTTTTCGTCTTTTGTAACATCTTCAATCACGTGCATTGCTCTTGCTTTTTCATAAAGCGTTACCATAGATTCATCAAATTCTTTTTTTAAAGTTTCTATTTGTTTAATGCTGGTTTCTTTATCAAATGGTATAAACCTGTAATATCTTAGTTCATAAATGCACTTAATTATATCTTGTTTTATTGCTGTCTTCATTATTATTATTTTGAAACATTCTAAAAATACTCTACATAGTTCTACAATACTTTCTGTTTGTTCTTCTTTTCTTTCTAATTCTAATGTTTGTAAAAAATCATGCTTTCTTTTAATCTTTTCTTTTCGTTCAACATATCCTTTTGGTTCTATTAAATCATTGTATTTTCTTATTTCATCTACATGGTTTTGTCTTTCAACTTCTAATTTATTTAGTAATTGCCTAACACTAAATATTTTTTCTTTATTAGGTAGTTTAGAATTTCTATCATCATATTCTTTTTTTAGTAATTCCTGGTTATTTATTATTTTGTCAATTTCTTCTATCTTTTTTGTTATATCTTTTTTCTTTTTTGTTAATTCTTCTAGGTATTTTGCTTTATTTTCTAGTTTATCTAATTCAACTTTTGTTTCTTTTATTATTTCTTTCCATTTTTCAAGTTCTAATTTATCTTTTTTTGAAGTTTCTTCTATAGAAATTTTACAGAAAATTTTCATTATTTTTTCTGCTCTTTTTTCTCCATAGTTTTCTATTAGTTTATCATACGCAAGCATTAAATAGTCTGCAAGATTGCTTTTATTATTAAGCCATTCTTTAATAAATTCATTTCCTAACAAATATGTTATTGTTTGAAATACTATATTTATTCTTATATTGTTAATATCTTTGGCACATATGTCCCAAGACCATCCGATTAAAATCACGTATAACTTCTGAATCATTTATATTGGTGGCAACATTAAAAAAATAATTAACTGAAGGTTTAAGAACATTTTCTTCCTCTGTAAAAACAATATCCTTTTCCCCCATTTCAAGTATACTTTCAAGTAATTTTAATTCATTTCCTAATGTGATTATTTTTCCGTTTTCTTTTTCTACAATAAATTCATCATTAATATCAACATTATCATTTGTGGTTATAATTTCATTGCATTTTTGTTCTACAATATTAATAACTTTTTCCAAGAATTCAGATTTTTCTATTACTTCAACTTTTGTCTTTTCATAATCTTTATAAGCATTTTCAATTTTATAAAGCATGCTCAAAAGAAGATTTTTAGTATCTACGGAAAAATATTTTCCTTCTAAAACCTTCTCTAAGCTATTTGTATAATCTTTAATATGAATTTTACGTAATAGTTTTTCTGCTTTTCTTTCCATTACATTCCTTCTTATCTTATTCTTCTGTGTTTTCTGTAGTTGCCATTTTTAGTTCTTGCCATCTTTCTTTTGACATAAGAACCTCACGAGGTTTACTTCCTTGGTAGCCAGATATTACTCCTCTTTCTTCCATCTGGTCAATAATTCTTCCTGCTCTAGCATATCCTACTTTGAATCTTCTTTGTATAAATGATGTTGATGCTTGCCTTGTGTCTACAACTGTGTCAATTGCTTCCATTAATAATGGGTCTGTTCCATCATCATCTGCTTGTTCTGCCTCTAAATCTTTTTCTGTTTTATTAGCATTTTCAATTTGCTCTATTATATCTTCATTATATTTTACTTCTCCATTTGACTTAATAAAGTCAACTATTCTTTCTACTTCTTTATCTGATACAAACGCTCCTTGAATTCTTGTAGGTTTTGTTGCACCTGCTGGGTAAAATAACATATCACCCTTGCCTAACAACTTTTCAGCACCAACCATATCTAATATTGTTCTTGAATCTATTTGTGAAGATACAGCAAATGAAATTCTTGATGGTATATTTGCTTTAATAATACCTGTAATAACGTCAACAGATGGTCTTTGGGTTGCAATAACTAAGTGCATGCCTGCTGCTCTTGCTTTTTGAGCCAAACGACATATTGAATCTTCAACATCTTTTGATGCAACCATCATTAAGTCTGCAAGCTCGTCTATAATAATTACAATTTGAGGTAGTACCCCACCTTCTTCTTGTTTAGATACTTCATTGTATCCTTTTATATCTCTAACGCCTTTTTTTGCAAAAATTTGATAACGGTTTTCCATTTCTTGTACAGCCCATGCAAGTGCTCCTGCTGCTTTTTTAGGATCTGTTACAACCGGAATAAGTAGATGTGGTATTCCATTATATACAGAAAGTTCAACTACTTTTGGATCAACCATTAAAAGTTTTACTTCACTTGGTTTTGATTTATATATAATACTTGAAATCAAAGTATTAATACAAACACTTTTACCAGATCCAGTAGCTCCTGCAATTAATACGTGTGGCATTTTTGCTATGTCTGTTACAACTGGTTCTCCTGCAACATCTTTTCCTAATCCAAATGCTAATTTTGATTTGTGATTTTTAAAAGCGTTTGATTCTATTACTTCTCTAAAATGTACAATTTCATTTTCTTTATTTGGAATTTCAATTCCAACTGCTTGTTTTCCTGGTATTGGTGCTTCAATACGGATACTTTCAGCTGCTAAGTTTAATGCAATATCATCTGCTAAGTTTGCAATTTTGCTAACACGTACACCTTCTGCTGGTTTTAATTCATATCTTGTAATTGCTGGTCCAACAGATACATTTTCTACTTTTGCAGATACGCCAAAACTATATAATGTTTTTTGTAATTTTGTTGCTGTATCCATTACAGCCTTTTTTCCACCTTTGTTAGCTTTCTTTTCAGGTTCAGCTAATAATTGAACTGGTGGAAATTCATAATTTTCATCTTCTTCTGTAATTGTATGTTCTAGCTGTAATACTTCTTTTGTTTTATCTTCTTTTTGTTCTTCAACTTGTTTAAACAAATTTGCATCTATTACATCTGGAGAAGAAACTTCCTCTTTTTTCTTTCCAAAAAAAGGAATTGACAAATCATCATGATTATATTTCTTTTTATCCTCTTTTTCATTTTTATCATTCAAATTAATAGTTAATTGATCTTCAAATTGAGATGCAAGTTTTTCTGCTTCTTCTTTTTCTCTTAATTTCTTACCCTTCTTGTCTTCTTGAATTATTGTTTCTTTTTCATAAGCATGCCTATTTTTTCTTTCCTGTTTTTTCTCTGCTTTTCTTTCTTCCAATTCATCAAGGAAATCACTAATCATCTGGGCTGGTCTTATACCAAACATAAATACAAGTAATATAATAGCTACACCTATTGTTAATATTACCGCTCCTGTATTTCCAAGTGCTTTTATTAATGGTACTGCTATAATACCTCCAATTGCGCCTCCGCCAATATCTTTTTCTCCAAGATAATAGGCTTCCTCTATAATTTTAGTAAATTCTTTTTCTAAAGAAAGGTTATCTTTTCCAACCTGAAAAATACTAAGCATTGCAGCAATACATAGTAAAAATATACCATATTGAATTAGTTTATGTGTCATATATTCTTTGTCATTATGAGTCATATATATCGCAATAAGAAGTGTACCTATAGGAATAATGTATTTTATAAATCCCATTATTCCACCAAGCATTGGGCTTAATACTTTTCCTATACTTCCTGACTTAGTATATATTAAAATCATTAATAATATACTTAATATAACTAATGCAACTACTGCAACATTTATATCTACTGTTTTTTTCTTTTTTCTTCCTCTTTTTGCCACTAGTATTTCTCTCCTTTTCAAGATAGGTTCTTGTTAACATTAAAATGAGTCAGACGTTTCAAGATGTCTGACCCTTCAAAATTATTATTTAAGTTCTTTTCTATTATTTTGAATTACCTTCATTGCATCTTGAAGTGCAACTTCAATGCCAGCTAAAACACTGTCTGCGTACTCTTTGGTGCCTTTTGAAATTTCTCTAGACATTTCATTTGCTGTTTCTATGATTTCTACTTTCTTTTCATAGGCTTTTCTTGTAATTTCATGTTCATCAATCATAGATATAATTCTGTTTTCAGCCTCTTTAATTATTTCATCAGCTTCATTTTGTGCCTCTACTAAAATTCTTTGTCTTTCTTCTTTAACCCATTTAGCTTGTTTTAACTCTTCTGGTAGTTTTAATCTAACCTCTTTAATTATATCTAAAATTTCCTCTTTATCAACTATGCATTTACTAGAAAAAGGTACTGCTCTACTTTTTTCTAACATATCCTCTAAAGTTTCTAATAAGGTGAATATTTCCATTTTTTTACCCCTTTCAAAGCACTCATTTTTCTGTACTTTTTGTTAAGAATATAAGAGTTACTCTTCCATATTTTCTTATATCTTTTACGTCTACATCTAATTTTTCTAACTCGAGTAATTCTCGCTTCTCATCATCGGTTTCTATGATTATATTTCCTTTTTCTTTTAGTAAATCAAATGATAAAATTCTATTTACAGAATCAACTGCAATATCAGCTTGATATGGAGGATCTATATATATTAAATCAAGCTTTACTTTTTGTTCTTTTAATATTTCTAAAGCTTTTTTATAATCCTTTCCTATTACTACTGATTTTGAAGTCAATTTAGTTTTTTCTAAGTTTTTGTATATCATTTTTATAGCATTCGAATTGTGCTCGCACAAATATGCCTTTTCAGCGCCTCTGCTCAAAAATTCAATTGCAATTGCGCCACTTCCTGAAAATAAATCTAAAATTATTGAATCTTGTATTTGATTTTGTATAATATTAAATACAGATTCTTTTACTCTGTCAAGTGTCGGCCTTGTTGAAAGGCTTTCAATTGAGTTTAGTTTAGTTCCTCTTGCTGTTCCACTAATTACTCTCATAGTACCCCTATAATGATATACATATATTTTATATTTTTCAGCTAATATGTCAATGATTTTAACATAAATGTAATATTATCTTAATGTAATTGTAATAATGTTATCATTTTGTAATATTGCATTTGTATTATATATTATAATGATTTAAATGTAAAGTATTTTTTAGACTAAAAAATAGATGATTTCTATTTAAATTAAGAAATCATCTTTATATTTTTTAGTCTTTATTTACTTCTTTTAATAATTCTAATTGTGATATAAGAAGTGACTCCATTTTTGCTTTATATACATCAAATTGTTTTTGAAGATCTTCTAGTTCTTTTTGTTTTAATGCAATTTCCTGTTCAAGTTCTGTAACAGCTTGCTTTGCATTTGCTTGTGCTTCACTTAATATGTTATCAGCTTGTTGTTTTGCTAAATTTTTAACATCCTCTGCTGCTGTTTGTGCCATGATTAATGTATTATTTAATGTACTTTCTATATTTTTATATTTAGCCATTTCTTCTTGCATATCTGCTATTTTATTCTTTGAATCTGTTGTTTCTTTATATAATTTTTCATAGTCGGCTGTTAGTTCGTCTAAGAATTCGTCTACCTCATTCACACTATAACCATTCATCATTTGCTTTGAGAATTTTTTATTTTCAATGTCTAAAGGTGTAAGCATATTTATTCCTCCTAATTAGTTTCCATTTCTTAACCATGAAACTGATAATTTATTTTTTATTTCTTCTCTTGCCATTTCATTTTCAATATCATAATTAAATGGTGCTATCAAAACTATAGAATTAGATATTTTTTGCATGTGGCCATCTAATGCATGTACTGCACCAGACACAACGTCTATAATTCTTCTTGCAACATCTTTATTAACATATTCTAAATTAACAATTACTGATTTTTTTTGTTTTAATAAATCACAAATTGTTGCAGCTTGTTCAAAAGTAGTAGGTTGAGAAATAACCATTTTTACTTGTTGAACTTGAGGCATACTAACAACTTTGCCACTTTTTCTTCCCCATAATTTTCTTTCTTCTTGATCTTGTTCTTCTTCCTCATTTTCAACTTCTTCTACTTCGTATTCTTCTTTATCATCTTCTCTATCTTCTGCTGGATCCATTCTAAATAGATCAAATACTTTTTCCATGATAGCTCCTGCCATTTTAAACAACCTCCCAATAATTACTCGTCCTTAGTTTTTAACTGTATTTAGTATCTAACTTTTCAGCCTTATTGTCAATAGTTTTTAAGTTTGTAATAATAATTTAATATTTTTGTAATATAATTGTAATATTCTTATGTCGCATTTTTTAATATTTCGTCATATAATGTCAAAGTTTTTCTTGATTTTATTTCTTCACTTGTATAACCAAGTTTCTTTAATTCTTCACTTGTATAATTATCAACTATTGAGTACTTATCATTTTGTTTTAATATCTTTATTAATATATTGTCCTGATATCCATTTCTAGTTCTTGTTATATATGCAACTTGATTTTCCCCTTTTCTTTCAAATTCAATGGCAGTATTAGGAATTTTCTTTCCTCCATAACTCCACCATATTATTTCAAATGAAATTTTTCTATAACTAACTAATTCTTGTACTTGTTCATCTATTTTAAATATAATTACTGTTTTGTTATCTTCCTTTTCAATATATTTGACTGTTCCTTCTATCTCTTCATGATTTGAAAGTCTGATTTTTACTGTTTGATCTAGTTCAGCACTCATAGCTTGCTCAGAATCCAGTACACATGCTATATAGCATTCAAAATTATTTATTATTTTTGCGCTTTCTTTACTATCTGCAACTAACTGCCCTGTTTTTAAATTTAGATCTTCTAAGAACTTTGCATTAATTTTTGAAAAATCATCTGTTGTAAAAACTTCTTCATATCCGTCCACTTTATATGAAACAGCTCCACTTATTGGAGATTTTACATATTCAGCACCTTCGTTTAATTGATTTTCATATTTACTTCTTTCATCAATCAGTTTTTTCAAGTATGAACCTGCAGGACTGTATTCTCCAGCTATTTTAGCTTTTTTTACAATATTGTTTGAAATTTCTTTTTTTGTTTTGCTTATATTCTGAATATTATTTTCTTTTCTAAGTTCTATTATTTGATTTTCTATTTGTTTTTCAAGTGCTTTAGTATCTCTCAATGGCAAGCTAGTTTCTTTTGAAATTGCTTCATCAATTTTCGCATCTAAGTCTTTTATTTTACTTGTTAATTTTTCTTCTCCTGAAGAGTAATATCTAAAAATAGATTCTCCTTTTGCGACTCTTTCTCCTTCTGTTTTTATTTGTTCCATGCCATTTTTATAATTTGAGCCTTTTACTATTGTTTCTTCTCTAATAATATAACCAATTGCTCTTTCTTCCTGATAAATTTTTCCTTGTTGTACTGTAAATGTATCTGTTGGATTTTTTACAAATACTATTACTTTATATATGCAAAATATTATTATAGCAATAATTGCAATTAAAAGAATTAGAATTTTTTTATTTTTTTGAATTTTATTTAAATCTATTTTTGGTACATTTTTCTTATTTGCTTTCTTTTTCTCCACTGTATTCCTCCAAAATACATTGTATATTTTGTTCCAATGGTGCCAAACCATCTATCCACTTTATGTTTTCATCTTTTCTAAACCAAGTCAACTGTCTTTTGGCATATCTTCTAGTTTCCATTTTTAGTTTTTCAATCATTTCTTCCTTGGTAATTTCTTTTTTTAAGTAACTTACTACTTCTTTATAGCCTAGTCCTTGCATAGCTGTTGGAAATTCTTCGTATTTTTTAGTCAAGGCCTCAACCTCTTCAATTAATCCTTGATCTATCATAATATCAACTCTTTTATTTATACGTTCATATAATTTTTCTCTTTCCATATTAATTGCAAAAACTATATATTCATAAGGTGGTGGTGTAAGTCTTGACTCACTTTCTAATTGAGTCTTTGTTTTTCCTGTTTGATGATATATTTCCAATACTCTCATTATTCTTTTTTTATCATTTTTACTAATAGTTTGCATAGCTTTTTCATCTATTTTTTTTGCTTCTTCATACAAACTTTCTAATCCATTTTCTTTTATTAATTCCTCAAGTTGTTTTCTGTATTCTAAATCTATTTCAATTTCAGGATATGTAATGTTTTTAGTTAACGCATCTACATATAACCCTGTTCCACCAACAATAATTGGGACTTTTTCTCTTTTTAAAATGTCTTCTATTCTATCAGTAGCTGCTTCTTTAAAATCTGCTACACTATATCGTTCACTTGGTAGCACAAAGTCTAGCATATAATGAGGTATTCCTTGCATTTCTTCTACTGTTGGCTTTGCTGTTCCTATATTCATTTCTTTATAAATTTGCATTGAATCACAAGAAATAATTTCACCATCAATTTTTTTCGCAACTTCAATAGATAAGCTTGTTTTACCAGATGCTGTTGGTCCACATATAACAATTACTTTTGGTTTCATTTATAGTATCTCCCTTATGTTTTTATTTTTTTGAATTTATTATATTTAAAATTCCTGTTTGAATATCTTTAAAATAAAAGAATTCAATTATTAAAACTACAACTAAAACAGCAATCATTAAAATAACACGGTTTCTAAATTTGTCTTGTTTTAGTCTACCTTCTCTAAAGTATTTATAAGATTTTGCTATATAAGTTAATGTTATCATGCTATTTATTGGTACAAAAGTAAATGTTATAAAGTTTTCTCCATAGCTCCTTATATCACCAAAATCAACATTTTTTGTACTTAGCCAATAAACAAATGATACTGTTACATACATTATAGATGTTCCTATTGCAATGAAAATTAATTTTTCCTTTTTTTCCATATCAGTTCCCAAAAATTTATACACCATAAAAACTGCAACTACATTTATTAATAAAATTCCTAAATAAATAATTATAACCATCTTTATTCTCCTTAGTTATTATCTTCTTGAAAATTTCTTTTCAATATCTGTTTTTGTCATTTTTATTGCAGTAGGTCTTCCATGTGGACAAGTAAATGGATTTGGAAGTACTAATAATTGTTTTAATAAGTTGTCCACTTCTGCTTTAGTAAGTGCCATATTGGCTTTTACTGCTGCTTTACAAGCAACTGTAGCAATGAATTTTTCTTCAATTTCTTGTTTTGCAGTTCTTGCTACTGTGTTAATCTCATCTAATGTTTCTAAGAATAGCTCTTTAGTATCAAGATCTAAGCATATATTTGGAACTCCACTAAGTTTAATTGTGTTTTCTCCAAATTCTTCTAAAGTAAAACCTGCTTTTCTAAACATTTCCATATTTTCTTTAGCTATATCCATTTCTTTATGTGATAAATTTATTATATCTGGTAATAGCATTAATTGAGATTCTTTTTCTGTATCATTATAATAATTCTTTTTTACCTTTTCATATAAAATTCTTTCATGTGCTGCATGTTGGTCTAATATGTAAAGTTCATTGTTTAGCTCTAATATTATGTATGTAGAAAATGCAATTCCAATAAATTTATATGGAGGTACATCATCTTTTTCTTCTTTAAATATTGATACATTTTCCAAAGATTTCATTTCCTGAGGTCTTACTGTTATTTGTTCTTCTTTTTCCTTTTCTTCTTGTACTTGTTTTCTAATGTCTGATGGCATTGTACCAAAAGTTTTTACATACATTTCATCAAAATTTGTAGGTTGTTCTTCTATTTTTAAATCTTCCAATTTGTTTATATTATCAATAATTTTGTCACTGTTTTCTTTTGCAGGTGTACTTTCACTTACTGGTAAATCATAAGCTGAAGTTTCTTCTGCAACTTTTTCTTTTTTGTTTGCATCATTTAAGCCAAATTTATTAGAATATATTTGTGCTATTAAATTACTTTTATCATCTACTTCTTCTGATTCTTCTTTTTCTTTTTTAAATTTTCTAAATAGTCCGCCAAATGATTTTTCTTCTATTTTATTATCATATTTAATTTGTTCAACTGGTGCTGTGTTTACCATTATAGTATCCATTGGAACTGTTTTAGTATCTTCATTTGTTTTTTCTGTATCTGCTACTAAATCTCCTTTTAATAAGCCATCCTTAATAGTATGATATACAGCTTTAAATACTTTGCTTTCTTCTTCAAATCTAACTTCTAATTTTGCTGGATGAACATTTACATCTACTTTTTTAGGATTCATTTCTACATTTAATACTAAAAATCCATATTTTCCAATAGTTATTAACCCTTTATACCCTTGTTCAGCTGCACTAGTTAAAGTTTTGTCCTTAACATATCTTTTATTAACAAAAAATAATTGGTTTGAACGATTTGAACGTGCAATAACAGGTTTTCCAATTACACCTGTAACTGTAATATCTTCATAATTATAGTTTACTTCTAATATATTATCAGCAATGTCTTTTCCATATATACTGTATATAACAGCTTTAAAGTCATTGTTTCCAGGTGTTTGAATTGTAGTTTTTCCTGTGTTTATTAGTTTTACTGCAATTTCTGGGTGTATTAAAGCTATTCTTGTAACTACATCTTCAATATAGCCAGCTTCAGTATAATCTTTTTTCAAAAATTTATATCTAACTGGTGTATTAAAAAATAGGTCTGTTATTATAATAGTAGTTCCCTTTGGGCATCCTGCTTCTTCTTTATTTTTAATAGTTCCGCCTTCTACTTCTACTTTATATCCTATTTCATTTTCTATATATTTTGATGTCATTTCTACTTTACTTATAGCCGCAATACTTGCTAAAGCCTCGCCTCTAAACCCCATTGATTTAACAGTTTCTAAATCCTCTGCTTTTCTAATTTTAGAAGTAGCATGTCTTTCAAATGCTATTTCCATATCATCCGGTGCTATTCCTTTTCCATTATCAGTTATTCTTATATATGAAATTCCACCATTTTTTATTTCTACGGTTATTGCTGTAGCTCCTGCATCAATAGAGTTTTCCATTAACTCTTTTACAACTGAAGCTGGTCTTTCAATTACTTCACCTGCAGCAATTTTATTTATTGTATTATCATCTAGTAATACTATATTACCCATTTATTTTCCTCCATCTTATTATTCTTTTGTTTCTTTTCGAATTATATCATTCTTTTTTTATTTTTTGTATAGTTTTTAGACAATTTTTTTATGTTCAAATAAAAAATATTAGCTTTGTGTAACACTTTAGAATTGTAAGAATAATATATATCATACGAAAGAGCTAAAAATATTTTATAGGAGGTAGAAAACAATGGGATGTGGTTGTAATAATAGTGAACTATTATGGTTCATAATCTTATTCTTATTACTTTTCTGCTGTGGCAATAATGGCTGCGGATGCAACAACAATAATTGTGGTTGCTAATCAATTGTACATTTGAAAGGAGTGAATACTATGCCTGAAAATAGAGGATGTGGATGTGGCGGATTTGGTTTTGGTGATGATTGCTGCATTTGGATAATTATCTTTATTATCTTAATTTGTTGCTGTGGTGGTAACAGAGGCGGATGTTGCTAGAAAAAAATAACAATCCTTAATTGGATTGTTATTTTTTTATAATTTAATTAGTTATTTTTTTTTAGTTTTATTTTCTTCTTTTCTTCTATCTGTTTTTCTTCTTCCACCTTCTATATCATATTCAGATCTTCTTCTATCACTTTTTCTTCTATTTTCAAATATCTTTCCATTTTTGTCAACTATCATTTCAATTATTCTCCTTAATTTTTATTATTATATTTATATTACTTTATATAATAAAAAAAATCAATACCTTTTCAATTTTTTAATCAAATGACATAATGTGTAAAATAGAGTTTTCTTATGGTTGGGCTGGCTAGATTCGAATACCCCAAGGGTACTTGTTCACTTCGTTCACGGCGCGACGTCCTTCGGACTCTATCTCTGCTTACTTTTCAGCATATTAAAAGCAAAAGACCATAACTACGTTACAGTCTTTTGCTTTTGGTTGGGCTGGCTAGATTCGAACTAGCGCATGCATGAGTCAAAGTCATGTGCCTTACCGCTTGGCTACAGCCCATCATATGGGGTGGAAGATGGGACTCGAACCCACGGTCTCCAGTGCCACAAACTGGCGCGTTAACCAACTACGCTACATCCACCATTTATATATTCATTTCACAATGCATATATAATTTTACAATACTTTATATAGTTTTGTCAATACAAAATATTTAATTTTATTAATTATCCTTCTTTAGCCCAAAGAATAAGTCTTGCACTTGAATCATCTGTACATGTACTTACAGATATTTCTCTTTTTCCATTTGTTGTTCTTGTTGCATAGCTAAAGTCATTTGAGTCAGTTTGATATTTTTTATAAATAACATATTTTACTCTTTTACCAGAAGTATCTGTTAAATAAATCACATCACCTTCATTAAGTTTTTTATTATTTGAGAAAAATGTTCCATTTCTATAATTGTGACCAGCTAATACAGTATTTCCAACTTTGTTAACTCCAGGTCCATAAAGCATTGCAATTCCAACTTCCATTGCTTTTGCAGATGAATTATCTAAAATAGCATATTTAACATTTGTTTTTGGAATTTCTATTGTTCCGGCAACTTTCATTCCTTTTACAGTTAAACCTGAATTATTATTGTCTCCATCTGATGGTTCTTCAACATTACTGCTTGGATCTACCACTGGATCAATTATTTCATTATTAGGATCTTCATTATTTATAACATTTTCTAAGTTTTCATTATTATTATCTTTTTGTTCATTTTCTACATAATTATTAAATTGTTCAAGAATATTTTTGTTTTCACTTTCAGATATAGAAGCTTTATACCAATCTATACCTATAAAAACTAAAAATCCTATAATTATTAATATGGCTATTACTAGAACAACTGATAATACTTTACTATATTTACTATTTAACATTTGTATTCCTCCCATAAATACTTCACTCGTAACTATATATTATATTATAGCATATAAGAAAAAAATAATCTATATTTATTAAACAACTTTTGATCCCATTTTTTGTCCAGCTAACAAATGAAAGTGTATATGCATTACTTCTTGCCCTGAATCTTTTCCACAATTAGCAACTATTCTGAATCCGTTTTCTTCTATTCCAATTTGTTTTGCTATTTTATTTATAGCGACAAATATTTTGCTGATTAAATGGCTGTCTTCTTCAGTAACATCAAGTAAAGTTGCTATATGTTTTTTTGGTATTACTAATATATGAATTGGAGTTACTGGGTTAATATCTTTAAATGCAATAACGTCTTCGTCTTCATATACTTTTTCTGAAGGAATTTCTCCTTTTATTATTTTACAAAAAACACAATCATCCATACTTTTTCTCCTTATTCTAAAATTGCTTTAATACGTCTAACTCCTGCTGAACTTGACTCTTCTTTTTTAATTTTGAAGTGTCCTAATTCTCCTGTATGTTTAACATGAGGTCCACCACAAATTTCTTTGCTAAAATCACCTATTGTATATACTTTAACTCTGTCACCATATTTATTTTCAAATAATCCTGTTGCTCCAGATGCTTTTGCTTCTTCTAATGTCATTTCTTCACATGTTACAGGTAAATCACGTTTAATTTGTTCATTTACAATCTCTTCTACTTTAGCTAGTTGTTCTGGTGTCATTTTTTCTGAATGTGTAAAGTCAAATCTTAATCTTTCTGTTGTGATATTTGAACCACATTGGTTTGCATGATCTCCTAGTACTATTTTTAATGCTTTGTGTAATAAGTGTGTCGCTGTATGGTATTTAGTTGTTTGTTCATTTTGTTCAGCTAGTCCACCTTTAAATTTTTTTTCACTACCCATTCTTGATTTTTCTTGGTGCTCTTTGAATAATTTATCAAATTCAGATGTATCAATTTCAAAACCTTGCTCTTTTGCTAAATCTGCTGTGATTTCTGGTGGAAATCCATAAGTTTCATATAATTTAAAAATAGTGTGACCATCAATTGTATTTTTATTTTCTTGTTTTAATTTATTTACTACTTTTTCAAATTCTTTCTCACCATGTGATAATGTTTTAGCAAATTTATCTTTTTCAGCTAATATAACTTCTTTAATTGTTTCTCTATTTTCAACTAATTCTGGATAGAATTCTTTTAGTGTTTCTACATATAAATCAACTAATCCACTAATTTCATTCAAATCAATTTGTAGTTTATTTAAATGTCTTGTCATTCTTCTAATTAGTTTTCTTAGTACATATCCACGATCTATATTGCTTGGTCTACCACCATCTGATATAACCATCATACTAGCACGTAAATGTTCTGCAACAATTCTTCTACTTTCAATATTATCTTGTTTAGCTAACTCTTTTAGTTTTTCCATTACAGGAGCAAACAACTCTGTATCAAATGGAGTTTCTTTGCCTTGTAATAACATTGTCATTCTTTCTAGTCCAAAACCTGTATCAACATTTTGTTGTTTTAATTTTGTGATAGAGCCATCTTTTGCTTGGTAATACTCCATAAATACATCATTCCAAATTTCAACATATTTACCACAACCACATGATGGTTGGCAATTATCTGAACATGCTGGTTTTCCTGTATCTAAGAACATTTCTGTATCTGGTCCACAAGGTCCTTCATCTCCTGCAATCCACCAGTTATTATCTTTGTCATAGAAATATATTCTTTCTTCTGGTATTCCTGCTCTTTTCCATGCTTCTGCTGCTACTGTATCTCTTGGTGCATGTTCATCACCTGCAAAACATGTAACTGACAATTTACTTGGATCAATTCCTAACTCTTTTGTTAAGAATTCATAGCTCATGCTAATTGCTTCATCTTTAAAATAGTCTCCTAATGACCAATTTCCTAGCATTTCAAAAAATGTTAAATGACGGTTATCTCCTACCTCATCTATATCATTTGTTCTTAAACATTTTTGATAATCTGTAATTCTTGTTCCTGCCGGATGTTTTTCACCTAGTAAATATGGTACTAATGGTTGCATTCCAGCTGTTGTAAATAGTACAGATGGATCATTTTCTGGTATTAATGGAGCACTTGGAATTACTTTATGTCCATGTGCTTTAAAAAAGTTTAAATATTTGTTTCTTATTTCTATTGCTTTCATAAAAATCCTCTTTTCTCGCTTCATACATTGGTTTAAATTATATACTATTTGCATATATAATGCAATATTTATACAACTACTTTTTGTATTAAGTATAATTTATTTATAACAATATCTTAATTTTCCTAATCCACTTTCTTTATCTCTTCCAAAACCACGTTATTATTTCCTAAATATCCATTTATCATAATAATATCGTTAATTTTAAGATTAGCATACGCATAATCTGCCATTTCATCATATGCTGTTATATTTATTTCTTGTTTATCATATATAGTCATAATTTTGAATTTACTTACTGATATATTTTTAGAGTTTAATATAAAATCAAATTTAACCTCTGTTATTACTTTTCCTGTTATAAACACTTCATTCATTTTTAATACCTTTTATCAAAATTCTGCAAATTATGTATATTCTGCTTAGCCTACTAATACATAATTTGCTGATACCTTTTTACCTAAACTAGGAAGGGATAAATCCCTTTAATATCTAATACATCATTGAATATATTCCGTAAAATATACTACCTAGAATAATATTAGAGCTGGACGGAAACCGATGTTGTTGTTGCTGTTAGTCGGATTGTTGTTGTTACGATTAGAAGCTGGATTGTTAGAACCATTGTTGTTTATGTTTTTATTTATATTTTCAAAATATTTCTTTATATCCATTTTTAATATATAGTATTCATTCCATATTCTTTTACAATGTAGCATTGCTTTTTGCACATCCAAACAAGCTTTATGCATACCTCGACCTTTTAAACATGCATATGTTGTATTTATAAATGTTGGTACAAAATACGGAACTAGAAAATTATCTACCACCCATCTATGTACTATTCTGTCTATATATCTACTTTTTTCTATTTTTCTTACCTTAGGTTCTGTTATATAAAATACTGTATATCCTCCATGTTTATATGTTTTATTTTTTAACTTTTCATATAGCCACATAATATATTCCTCTTGTTTTAAGTTAAATAATATAACATCTTTTCTGTAACCTTTACCTTTTCTACTTAGTTTATGTGATATCATAAGTTTTTCATATGTTAGTTGTTTATCAAATTCATTTCTTCCTGTTGCTATGTAAAAAACTCCTGTTTTTATAAAAACTACTCTTTGATTATTTTTTTTCTTGTAACAATTCTAGCATTGTGCTAAAACTCATACTTATCAACCCTTTGCAAAAATTTATATGTGTTTCGCCTTTATTGTGTTTGTAAACCTGCAAACGCAATAAAGGCGCCCCGCTAGGGGGCGCCCCGCTAGGGAAAATTTTTCAAATTTCTAAAACTTGCCATTTTCAATGTCAGTTTAAGAAATTTTAGAAAAATTTTCTCCTTTAGCGTTTTTGATGCGCTAAAGTACGTGTTAAACGCATTAGCGCTAACATCGTATTTAATTCATTCTTTCTGGTTCATGGAACCAGTGGTTAGTGTTACAAGTATAAAGCTGGACGGAAACCGATGCTGTAGCCGCTGAGAGTCGGACCGTAGTAGTCACGAATAGAAGGTGAACTGCCAGTACCATTGAAGCAGAAGCTGCCACCTCTATAAACTCGGCGAGCGCTAAGGTTAGCTTCCATAGTCCATTCATAAACATTTCCTGCTAAGTCAAATATATTTTTAGCTTTAAAGTTATCACTAGCACCTGTAGTTAATAAAATGCTTTTAGAATCTGTTTTGCTTTTATTTGATGTTATTGCTTGCCAACTTTCTTTTTGTGCATTTGTACTTTCTGTATATTTTGCAGTTGTTCTATTTATTGTCCATGCATTATTTTTATAATTTCCCCATGTTGTTGAATTACTTGTACTATGTGTACTATCTTCTACAAATTTCATTGCAGCATCCCATTGTACTCCATAGCATAAAGTACTTGTTGCTCCTATTGTTCCTGCTGCATACATATTTTTACTTAAATATACGGCTCCTACATTTCCTACTGTGTTCATTGCATCTCCCCATTTTACATATATATATGGGTATGCATCTCTTTTTACTACTACTGTACTTGTAGTAGTCGTTGATTTATCTCTTGGACTTGTAGTTCCTGCTTCATATCTTCCTATATAAAAGCCTTTATTGGCTTGTACACTTTGCATCATCTTTAGATATTCTGTATTTTCTCCAGTATATCCGCTTGCAGATGGCTCCGAATAACTTGAATTTGTTGTACTTCTCTTAAATATTGCCTCAAATCCATCGTCTAACCCATTGCTATTTGCATCAACATTTGTTGCTGTATAATTTACTGGAATCCACACAAATTCATTTCCATCTTTATCTTGTATTACTAGTCCTTTTGATACTGTTTGTTCTCCATCTGTCTTTTCTGTTGCTGCCACTTCTGATACTTTAAATCCTTTTGGTATTGTTACTTTTGCTTTTTCTGGGTCTGTATACTCTGCATTTTCTTTTAATGTTCCATCACCATTTTTACTTGCTTCTGTATATTTTTTTACTGTTGGTGTGGGTGGTGTAGTTGTGTTTCCTCCTGAGCTTCCATTTATTTTTCCGTCTATCCAATTATTTAGCTCATTTATTGAGTCTAAGTCATTTTGTGTTGCTTGGTCCATTTTATTTTGGGCATCTTGTGCTCTTTTTATTATTCCGTTTTCACTAAATATTGCATTTAAGCTTACTCCTGCAAGTATTAGCAAGACTACAATAGTTACTACTAACGCAATTAGAGTAATACCTGTTTGATTTGAGTAATTTCTTCTTGCTGATTTTTTATTTATTTTTATCTCTTTACTTATTTTAGTCTCTTTTTTATTCAAGGTTATCTTCCTCCTCTTTCTTAAGTGTTTTTATTATGCTTTTTTCAATTTTGTATTTAGTATGTACAATTTTTCCTTTTTTATGTACATTTACTCATTTTTAACTGTATTTCGCAGGTTTACTCTATATTAAATTTTGCACGGCATATTTTATCTGTAGCTCAGTCGTTTCCCTCCTTTCACACAGCTAAAAAGTCAATGTGCATATCATACTGTTTCTCACAGTTCGAATTACATCTGTACATATTCTACTTATATATTATATTAACTTTTTCTATTTTTCAAGTATTTTTGTTGTTTTTATCATCTTTTTTTATTATAGCTTTTTTAAAAATTTTATTTCATATTTTTCATTAATTTTTGTGCTTATGTTTTATATATTTTAAGATATTTTCAAAAATGATTGACATATTTACACAACTACTTTTTGTATTGTATTTTCAAGATTTTCGTTAGTTTTCATTTTTACTACCATATAATTTGTAGTATGTCCTTTTAAATATTCTCCTTCTCGTTCTTCCAATAGTACTTCTACTTCTTTGCCTATGTATTTTTGATTATACTCTTTCTCATTTTCATCTGATAGCTCTATTAGTTTATTGCTTCTCTCTTCTTTTAAATTTCCATCTATTTGATTAGGCATTTTAGCAGCAACTGTTCCGCTTCTTGGCGAATACTTAAATACATGCATTTTATAAAATTTTATTTCTTTTAAAAACTCATAAGTTTTGTTAAACTCTTCTTCTGTTTCTCCTGGAAACCCAACTATAACATCTGTTGTTAAATGTACTTCTGGATATGCATTTCTAAGCAATTCTACTACATGTCTAAATTGATCCGTTGTATATTTTCTATTCATTCTTTTTAATGTCTCATCACATCCACTTTGTAATGATAAATGAAAGTGATCACATATTTTTGAAAGTTTTTTAAGTCTTGTTACAAATTCTTCTGTTATTAGTGTTGGTTCTAATGAACCTAAACGTATTCTTTGTATTCCGTCTACCTTTTGTATTTTTTCTAATAAGTCAATTAGCCTATACTCTGTGTTAAAGTCTTTCCCATAAGACGCTATATGAATACCTGTTATAACTACTTCTTTTATGCCTTCTTTTGCAACATCTGTAATTTCTTTTATTACACTTTCTGGCTTTCTACTTCTAATACGTCCCCTTGCATAAGGAATTATGCAATATGAACAAAACTGATTGCATCCATCTTGTACTTTTATTACTGCTCTTGTTTTTTCTGTGTATGTAACATCTCCAAAGTCTAAGAACTCAGTTTGATGTAATACATCTGATACATACGTATTTTTACTTGCTTGTTCTACATATTCTACAATATCATTTTTTTCGTTTATTCCAAGTATTAAGTCAATCTCTGGTATTTGCTCTAGCTTTTCTTTTGCCACTTGAGCATAGCAACCAACAGCAACTAAAATAGCTTCTGGATTTATTTCTTTTACTCTTCTTAACATTTGTCTTGATTTTTTATCTGCCATATTTGTTACTGTACATGTATTTATAATATAGATATCTGCTTTTGTTTCAAAGTCTACTACTTCATAACCTGCTTCAATCATTTTTTGCATCATTGCATTTGTTTCATATTGATTTACTTTACATCCTAAAGTACAAAACGCTACTGTTTTCATATAATTCCTCTTTCTATTATTACTTAGAATATTATAACATATATGTCAAGAAAAAATAAAATGGCAACTTAAAAGTTACCATTTTTTATTTCTAATACATTCCGTCCATTCCTGTTGTCTCGTGTTCTGAACATTTACAACTATTTGCTTCTTTTTTATCTGTTACTAAACTTTCTGTTGTTAGTATCATTGATGCTATTGATACTGCATTTTGAAGCGCACTTCTTGAAACTTTTGTAGGATCTACAATTCCTGCTTTTTTCATGTCTACATATTCATCTGTTTGTGCATTAAATCCTACACCTACTGGACTGTTTTTAACTTTTTCTAATATTACAGATGGCTCTAAACCTGCATTTATTGAAATTTGTCTTGTTGGTTCTTCTAATGCTCTTAGAATTATTTTACCACCAATTTTTTCATCTCCATGTAATTTTTCAACTACTTCTGTAACTTTTGGTAAAATATCAATATATGCTGTTCCACCACCAGGTACTATACCTTCTTCAACTGCTGCTTTTGTAGCAGACAAAGCATCTTCTATTCTTAGTTTTCTATCTTTCATTTCAACTTCAGTAGCAGCTCCAACACCAATTACAGCAACTCCTCCTGCTATTTTAGCTAAACGTTCTTGTAAGTTTTCTTTTTCAAATTCGCTCTTTTCTTCTGCAATTTGAGATTTTAATAAAGCTACACGTTTTGCAATTTCTTGTTTATCTCCCATTCCATCTACTATAATTGTGTTCTCTTTTTGTACTTTTATTTGTCTTGCTCTACCTAATTGCTCAATTGTTGTATCTTTTAGTTCTAATGCTAAATCTGATGTAATAACTTCTCCACCTGTTAATATTGCAATATCTTCTAGCATTTGTTTTCTCTTATCACCATAGCCAGGTGCTTTAACAGCTACTACATTTATAACTCCTCTTAGTTTGTTTAAAATTAATGTTGATAATGCTTCCCCTTCTATATCATCACATATAATTACAAGTTTACCAGATTGTTGCATTAAGCTTTCAAGTAACGGTAGTATTTCTTGAATATTACTTATTTTTTTATCTGTAATAAGTATATATGGGTTATCTATTACAGCTTCCATTTTTTCTGTATCTGTTACCATATATGGTGATACATAGCCCTTATTGAATTGCATTCCTTCTACAACGTCAAGTTCTGTTTGTGATGTTTTAGATTCTTCAATTGTAATAACTCCATCTTTAGATACTTTTTCCATTGCTTCTGAAATAAGTTCTCCAACTTCTGGGTTGTTGGCAGAAATACTTGCAACTCTTGCAATATCTTCTTTTCCACTTACTTCAACACTAATTTCTTTTAAAGCATCTACTGCTGAAACCACAGCTTTGTCCATACCTCTTTTTATAGCCATTGGATCTCCACCAGCTGCTACGTTTTTTACACCTTCACGAATCATATTTTGTGCTAATACCATAGCTGTTGTTGTTCCATCTCCAGCAACATCATTTGTTTTTATAGATACTTCTTTTACTATTTGTGCTCCCATATTTTCAAATGGGTCATCAAGTTCTATTTCTTTAGCAATTGTTACACCATCATTTGTAATTAGTGGTGCTCCAAATTTTTTGTCTAGTACAACATTTCTTCCTTTTGGTCCTAATGTTACTTTTACAGTATCAGCTAATTTGTTTACGCCATTTAATAGGCTTTTTCTGGCATCTTCGCCAAATTTAATTTCTTTTGACATTTTAATTATCTCCTCTCTATTTAACTATAGCTAATATATCATTATATTTGACTATAACTAATTCTTCTCCATCAATTTTAACAGTAGTTCCAGCATATTGGTTTAAAACTACTTTATCTCCTTCTTTTATAGCCATTTCTACTTTTTTACCTTCTGAATTTGTTCCATCTCCTACTTTTATAACCTCAGCAATTTGAGATTTTTCTTCTGATTTTCCAGCTAAAATAATTCCACTTTTAGTTGTTTCTTCTTTTTCTAACATTTTAACAACAATTCTGTCTCCTAATGGTTTTAACATGAAAATTACCTCCTTATCAATCATTTTATTATATGCTAATTTTTATTTTTTAGAATTTTTTTGCTTACGCCTTCTTTCTTTTTAAATTGCATACAATAGAATTAGCAGTCTTTCTTTGTGACTGCTAATACTTTATACCCATTTATATAAAATGTCAAGTATACTATTCAATTTTTCACACATTATTCACATTTGCTTTTGCTACTTTTACTAAGCTTACAAATAGTGGATGTGGTTTATCTGGTCTTGACTTAAATTCTGGATGAAATTGTGATGCAATAAAATATGGATGATTTTTTAATTCTACTATTTCAACTAGGTTTCCATCTGGTGATAACCCAGAACAAATTAAACCTGCCTTTTCCATTTCTTCTCTATATTTGTTGTTATATTCAAAACGATGTCTATGTCTTTCTGATATCTTATTTGTTTTATATACTTTCTCAGCTAATGTATTTTTTAATATGTTACATGGATATGCACCTAACCTCATTGTTCCGCCTTTGTTTGCTATATGAATTTGTTCTTCCATAATATGAATTACTTTGCATGTACTAGTTTCATCAAATTCCTCTGAATTTGCATCTTTATACCCTAACACATTTCTTGCAAATTCTACAACTGCCATTTGCATTCCTAAACATATTCCTAAAAATGGAATATTGTTTTCTCTTACATATTGTATTGTTGCTATTTTTCCTTCTATTCCTCTGTTTCCAAATCCACCTGGTACAATTACTCCATTGTATTTTCCAAGCATTTCTTTTGCATTTTCTTTTGTTACCTTTTCACAGTCTATAAAATCTATATGTACTTTACAGCCATTTGCAAATCCACCATGTTTAATGCTTTCTGCAATTGATAAATATGAGTCTTCTAATTTTACATATTTTCCAACTATTGCAATATTTACATTTTCATCTTTTAGATTTTTAATATTTTTTATTAATTCTTCCCAACTCAAATTATTTGGTATATTTCTTAATTTCAGTTTTTCACATATTCTGCTTGCTAACCCTTCTTTTTCAAGCATTAATGGAACTTCATATAAGTTTTCTACAGTTTTATTTTGTATTACATCTTGTTTTCTTACATTACAAAACAATGCTATTTTTTGTTTTAGTTCTTCGTCTATTTCTTGTTCTGCTCTACAAACTAATATGTCTGGCTTTATTCCTATTGATTGTAATTCTTTTACTGAGTGCTGAGTTGGCTTAGATTTTAATTCATTTGATCCATAAATATATGGTAGTAAAGTAACATGAATATATGCAATATCCTCTTCATTTCTTTCTATTCCTATTTGTCTAATAGCCTCTAGAAAAGGTAAGCTTTCAATATCTCCAACTGTTCCACCTATTTCTGTTATCACTATATCTACATCTGTATTTTCAAATTTGTATACTTTTTCTTTTATAGCATTTGTAATGTGTGGTATAACCTGTACTGTTTTTCCTAAATAATCTCCTTTTCTTTCTTTTTCAATTACTTCTGAATATATTCTTCCTGTTGTAACTGAAGAGTATTTTGTTAGGTTTTCATCTGTAAAACGTTCATAATGTCCTAAATCTAAATCTGTTTCTGCTCCATCTTCTGTTACAAAAACTTCTCCATGTTCATACGGACTCATAGTTCCAGGGTCTACATTAAGGTATGGATCAAATTTCTGATTTGCTACTTTATATCCTCTATTTTTTAATAGTCTTCCTAGTGATGCAGCTGTTATTCCTTTTCCTAGTCCAGATACTACTCCACCTGTTACAAAAATGTACTTTTTATTCATTGCTTCCTCCTTACCCTAGCACAGTTTGGAAATAAAAAAATAGATTTAAAAATAAACAAAGTTCAAACTGTGTTTTTTTTAAATCTATCATGTTTATATGATAACATTTGTTAAGATTTGTGTCAATATTAATTCTATTTTTTATAATATGTCTTTTTATATTTTTCATAATTGTATAATATTTTTCTTACATACAGATTGGTTTCTTTAAATGGGATATTTTCTAAATCCGATCCATCTTTTTTTAATATTCCATCTTTAATCCATCCATCTACTCTTCCCATACCAGCATTATATGCAGCCAATGCTAAACCAATATTATTATATTTATTCATTAATACTGAAAAATAATATGTTCCTAGTTTAATATTGGTTTCAGGCTCATATATTTGTTCTTGTGGTATTTCTATATTATCAATTTCGTTACTTATTTCAGTTGCTGTGTTTTCCATTAATTGCATTAGTCCAATTGCTTTTGCTTTAGAATTTGCTTTTTCATCAAAATTGCTCTCTGCTTTTATTATTGAATATATTAATAGTTCATCCACATTGTATAATTCAGCATATTTACTTACATACTGTTCATATTTTTTAGGATATATTATTTGTTGTATATTAATAATTTGAAACAATAAAAAATATATTATTGATATAATAATTAATATTAATAATGTTACTTTTAAAGTTTTAATCAAAATTTTCTCCTTTTAGCTAATATATAGCATTTCTTTTGTAATTTATTTTACATCATACCAATCTGTTGCTTCTGACACTTCTACCTCTAATGGTACTTCAAGTTTCACAGCTTTTTCCATGCTTTCTTTTAATATTTCCTTTACTTTTTCTTTTTCTTCTATATTACATTCAATTAAAAGTTCGTCATGAATTTGTAAAATTAATCTTGCATTTAATTTTTCTTCTTTTAGTCTTTCATTAACATGTATCATTGCAATTTTCATTATATCTGCTGCTGTTCCCTGTATAGGTGTGTTCATAGCTGCTCTAGCTCCAAATTGCCTTACCATATAGTTGTTAGAAGAAAGCTCTGGTATGTATCTTCTTCTATGAAATAGTGTTTCCACATATCCATTTTGTTTTGCTTCTTCAACTATTTCATCCATAAATTGCTTTACTCCACAATATTTATTTAAATATTGTTCAATATATTGTTCAGCTTTTTTACGGCTTATGCCCAACTGTTCTGCTAATCCAAATCCACTTATTCCATATACAATTCCAAAGTTTACTGCTTTTGCCGCTGTTCTTTGTTCTTTTGTAACTTCTTCTAGTGGAACATCAAATACTTTTGATGCTACTTGTTTATGAATATCTTCCTCATTTAAAAATGCTTCTCTCATATTTTTATCTTTTGAAATATGTGCTAAGATTCTTAGTTCTATTTGAGAATAATCTGCATCTATAAATATATTTCCTTTTTGGGCTTTAAATGCTTTTTTTATCTGTTTTCCTTGTTCTGCTCTTGTTGGAATATTTTGAAGATTAGGCTCTGTTGAGCTTATTCTTCCTGTTGCAGTTACAGTTTGGTGGAAATATGAATGTATTTTTTTTGTATATTCATTTATATATACAATTAATCCATCTATATATGTTGAATTCAATTTCATTAAGGTACGATATTCTAGAATTTTCTCAATAACTGGATGTTCTGGTTTCAGTTTTTCTAATATATCAACATCTGTTGAATAACCTTTTTTTGTTTTTTTGTATACTGGTAGTTTTAACTTTTCAAATAATATTACTCCTAATTGTTGGGTAGAATTTATATTAAACTCTTCACCTGATAAGTTATAAATTTCTTGTTTTATGCTCTCAATTTCCTCTTTTAGCTTATCTCCAAATGATATTAGTTCTTCTTTATCAACATATATGCCTTCATATTGCATTTCTGCAAGTACTTTTACTAAAGGCATTTCAATATTTTTAAATAAATCCATAGAACTTATTTCTTGCATTTTTGGTTCCATCACTTCTATTAGCTTAGCTATAACATACGTATATATTGCATTATGATATTTTTCAAAATCTATATTATTTTCCTCTTGTGAAAATAATGTCATTTGAGTTTCTTTTTCTTGATTTGCTCCAACCGCTTCTAAATATTCTGAAATGTCAATATTTAAATATTGTGATGCTAATTCTTCTAATTTATAATGGTTATTACTTGGATTCAATATATATGCTGCAATCTCTGCATCAAATTCAATTCCTTTTAGTAATATTCCATTTTGTTCTAATATTACATACATTTCATTTAATCCATAACTATATTTCTTTATATTTTCATTTTCCAATATCTCTTTGAAATAAGAACTAAACTCATTTTCATCATTAAATTTTATTTCATATATATTATTATCATTATATATATATATTGATTTTATATGTTTTTTTATTATTAGTTTTTCATCTATTGATTTTTCCGTACCTATTATAAATATTAATTGTTCTTTTAACTTTTTTAATAAACTTTCTATTTCATTTTTTGAATTTAATGTTTTTACATCAAATAATTCTGTTATATTTTGCTTTGGTTTTTCATTTAATTTTAAATTAAATCTTTCAATAAATCTATTAAAATTAAGTTCTTTAAATTTAGCCAAAACCTCTTCATTATTCCATTCTTTTATTTTAAATTCCTCTATTTTTTCTTCTATTGGTACCTCTAAATTTATTGTACCTAATGTTCTTGAAAGTTCAGCTAATTCTTTATTTGCAACCAATTTTTCTTTTGTTTTTGGTTTTAAATCATCTTCTCCTTTTTCAATTGCTTCATATAGTCCATCAATAGTTTTGTATTTTTTCACAAGTTCTAGTGCAGTTTTTTCTCCGACTCCTGGAACTCCTGGTATATTATCTGACGTATCTCCTTGTAATCCTTTTACTTCTATAAGCTGTTTTGGTGTTACACCATATTTTTCAATTACTGCATTTTCATCAAAAACTTCAGTCTCTGTTTTTCCCATTTTTGTATGTGGTATACGTACTTTTATTTTATTTGAAGTAAGTTGAAATGTATCTCTATCTCCAGAAACTATTGTAACATCAAATCCTTCTTTTTCTGCCTTTTTTGAAACTGTTCCCAAAACATCATCTGCCTCATAGCCTTCTTTTTCTATAATTGTTATATTCATTGAATGTAAAATATCTTTTAATATAGGCATCTGTTCAGCTAATTCATTTGGCATTCCTTTTCTTGTTGCCTTATATTCATCATACATTTTATGTCTTGCAGTTGGAGCTTTTAAGTCAAAGGTTACCATTAAATATTCTGGTTCTATATCTTCTAATACTTTAAATAGTATAGCTAAAAATCCATAAACAGCATTAGTATATTTACCATCAGGAGTCATCAGCATTTTATTTCCCATAATTCCATAAAACGCTCTATTTAGTATACTATTTCCATCTATTAAAACTATTTTCTTCATTATTACTTTTCCTTTCTATGTTGTCTTTCTCAATTTGCTTTGCATACCTATCTTCTTCTCAACTCTTCCTATTTAACTGCTAAAAGTTGTGTACCCTGTCATTACTCCTTAAAAGCATTGGAATAACTGATGAAAAAGTCTGTTTCAATTCGCCAAAGTTGAGTTTTTAGCCTTTCTTAAAAGTTTGTGTTTTCCTTTATATATAAAGGTTTATCCGTTTTTTGGGTTAAAATATATACCCTCTTTAAAACTAATCAGCATTATATCATATAAAAGATTTTTTTTCACCGATTTGCCCAAAAAAGAGAGCGTTCTTACTCCCTCATGACAAGAAATTTTTCTTCTTTTTATAAAGTCCATTAAATGGGACTATAAAGCTTTAGAAAAGTCATATGATAAAAGAAAAAAAGAACCACGAGTTCAAGTATATTATGCGCATCCATATAGATCAGGAGAACGAGGAAGCAATGAAAATGCAAATAGATTAATCAGAAGATTTATACCAAAGGGAACAGTCATAACAGATATTTCAGAAGAATTTATTCAACAAGTAGAAGATTGGATAAATAATTTGTTAAGACCTATGTTTGGTTTTAAATCAAGTTTAGAAATGGCAAAAATTGTATCGTAAAATTTTATAAATTATTTATAAAAAAGTGCGACACTTATTATTGCAATTTATAATAATCATTGAAACTGCTTAGTTTATTTGACAAAATTGACATAATATGGTATAATAATAATTGATAGCTACTAAGTGTAGCGAATCCCAAAAAATCTATTTTATATTACAGGAGGAAAAAACAATGGCAAAGGTATTTTCTTGGGACTGCGAAACTAACGGTCTTTGGGGACAGGCATTTGCAATCGGTGCTGTCATCTATGAGGATGGTCGGGAAGTGAAAACTTTCTACGCCAGATGCCCCATTGAAGGACAGGTCGATTCTTGGGTGGAAGCCAATGTACTGCCTCAGATGGTAGACATGAGCCAAACTCATGACTCCTACAATGAGATGCTCAAGGCATTCGCCGAGTTCTTCCTTGAGAACAAGGCAGACGCTGATGTCATCTTCCACATGGGAGTACCAGTTGAAGCTCGTGTTATCCTCGATATGCACGACAAAGGCTTCATCGGCAACTGGGATGGAGCATATCCTTGGTTGGATATCTCTGGATGTCTAAAGCAGGCAGGTTTCGACTGCACGTCGGTCGATACCTACAACGCTGGCCACGGTATCAATGTCCCGCAGCCTGAACCCGGTGGCACTCACAACCCCATTTATGACAGCAGAGCGGCTGCTCTCTGTTATATGGATCTGTAAAATACAGTCCAACAGCAAACCGTTACCCCCCCGAATAGCAAACTGCTTTCGGGGGGGCTTTGCATTTTTCTATAAAAATGTCTTATAACACTTTATTATATTTCTTCTCTATTATCTTTAGAATCAATTGATTTTTGTAATGCTGCTTGAACTGCTGCTTTTATTGCACTTTGGTCAGCATAACCTCCCCAGAAACCACTTCCTTGATCAAGTTGTCCTCCTGACCATCCACCTGGAAATCTTTCATTTAGCATTTGAATTATTTCAGTTGTTCCATAAAAGTTTGTTTCTCCATCTCCACTTGTTATCAATAAATTATCATATTTTCCATATAATCTATCTGTAACTGTTGATGTTTTTGAATGTGGTAAATCTAATTGAATATATTCTCTTTTTTCTGCAATTTCTCCTAGTTTTTCTACTGCCTCTTGTGCTTGTGCTTCTTGTTCTGGAGTAACTCCTTGCATTTCTCTATCTCTCATTCTTATATTTGCTATAATTTATGGTGATCTACATTTATTGCCCCATTTGAATCTCCTTGTAATTCAACCCCATATACTGTCTTTTGTTCTCTTTTTGCCTCTTCAATTTTTGCTTTTAATTCTTCTTCAAGTTTTTCCCTAGATGCTCCCCCCAAGCTTATCCAGTAACTAAAAAATCTTCTCCTTCTCTTTGAAGCATTTCAACTATAGTTTTTGCCTCTAAATCATTGTTTGGTGTAACCCATAATCTGTTTTCCATCTTTAACCATCCTTTCTTTTATTTAATATATTTGTAAAAATAAATTTGTAACTAATCATAATAAAAATCTTTATTTCTGTATATTCTATACTCATTTGGTAAATTGCTAATCTTATTTAATATGTATTTTGTTAAATCATTTAATTTATTAACATCAAAATTGCTAATTAGATAAATAGATTCACTTTTTACATATTCATCTTTAATTTCTAATTGCATATTTTTGATTCTGTAGTCATCATTTGTATAGGTTTTATAAAACTTATATTTCCTAATTGGTACTTTTTCATAATCACAATAAGCCTTAATTAATTCATATAAATAATTATAATAGCAAAAACATAAATCTGGTTCTTTAAATTTGTTTTTTCTATTTATCTCGTTTAATTGATTTCTTAATGTAATTGTTATTCCTTCTATTTCAATATTGCTCAATGGTTTGTATGGCATTAAATTTAATTCTTTTGCCCTTTTTATTAATTTGATAATTGTATTGTATTTCTCATATATAATAGTTCCTGTCAGTAATTCTATTCTCATTGCTGGCTCAAGATTTTCTAATTCATCAATCAGTTCTTTATATATATCATTTTCTGTTTTTATAAAATATTCTATAGGAATACTATCTTTTATAATATTTCCTCTTCCACAGATATTTTTATTATTTTCTTCAACGATTATTAAAATGTCTAAATCTGAAAATTCATCTTCTTCATTTAATACATAACTTCCATATAATAATACTCCCAATACCTCATTTGTAAGATGTAATTCTTCAAATAGGAAATCTACATACTTCTGCACATTTTTAATCATATAGTTAAGTCCTTGCTATATTCTATTGCATTTCTTATATTTGATAAAGTTATGTTGTTTTCTTCTCTATCTCTCATAAGTTGTAATGTTTCTTCTCCGTAACTACCACATTCTCTTCCAGAGCTATTCTTTCTATTTATGAAAGGTCTTGTTCCTCTATAATATTTTCCTCTAAATTGATATAAAGTTTCTCCTCCTGTAGAATATATCTTTTCTGCCTCTCTTTTCCATATTTCTTCTGGGTGTGTATTTTCATATTCTTCTATAAATGCTTGTGCATCTTTCTCTGTTACTTCTGTTCTTGTTTCTTCTCCGTAATTTCCACATTCTCTTCCAGAACTATTTTTTCTACTTATGAAAGGTCTTGTTCCTCTATAATATTTTCCTCTAAATTGATATAAAGTTTCTCCCCCTGTAGAATATATCTTTTCTGCCTCTTTTTTCCATATTTCTTCTGGGTGTGTATTTTCATATTCTTCTATAAATGCTTGTGCATCTTTCTCTGTTACTTCTGTTCTTGTTTCTTCTCCGTAATTTCCACATTCTCTTCCAGAACTATTTTTTCTACTTATGAAAGGTCTTGTTCCTCTATAATATTTTCCTCTAAATTGATATAAAGTTTCTCCCCCTGTAGAATATATCTTTTCTGCCTCTTTTTTCCATATTTCTTCTGGGTGTGTATTTTCATATTCTTCTATAAATGCTTGTGCATCTTTCTCTGTTACTTCTGTTCTTGTTTCTTCTCCGTAATTTCCACATTCTCTTCCAGATCTATTCTTTCTACTTATGAAAGGTCTTGTTCCTCTATAATATTTTCCTCTAAATTGATATAAAGTTTCTCCTCCTGTAGAATATATCTTTTCTGCCTCTCTTTTCCATATTTCTTCTGGGTGTGTATTTTCATATTCTTCTATAAATGCTTGTGCATCTTCCTCTGTTATTTCTATTCTAGTTTCTTCTCCATATCTGCCACATTCTCTACCAGAACTATTTTTTCTACTTATAAATGGTCTTGTTCCTCTATAATATTTTCCTCTAAATTGATATAAAGTTTCCCCACCTGTAGAATATATCTTTTCTGCTTCTTTTTCCCATACTTCTTCACTATGAGATAATTCATAATCTTCTATAAACTTAACAACAGTTTTTTGAGTAGCTTCATTATTTTTTATATCAACAATATTCATAACTTTCTCCAATCCTATTAACTATTTAATAATTTTATATTCAAATCTTTTATAAATAATTTTTTTATAATCTTTGGTAAGCCTTGAATACAATTATATAAGTCTTGATTATTCTTTTTAAGTTTCTCAATTTCATCTTCTTTTTGTTTTAATGCATCCTTATAATCAGAAATCAAGTCTTTTGCTTTTAGAATTTTACTATTTTCTTTTTTTAGCATTTCGACTAGGTTTTTAAGTCTAATATTTTCAATTCTATCATTATAATTTTGATTAGATTCTTTAACTTCCTGTATATACGCATTCATTTTAGCTTTATCATGTAACTTATTTTCATTTTTTGTTACTTCAGTAGCTTTAACAATTTTATCCAATATTTCATATGCCTTATCGTCAATTTTTTGCTTTTCAAGTGGAATATTAGGATTAATTGAAAAATTTTCATCATATTCAAAATTATTTTCAATGTATTCAATTGTTTCCTTTGGAATTAATTTGTATTCCTCCTCTGGTAAATAGTCTAAAATTAATTTTACTTGATAAAGTGCTTTCGCTTTTGATAACATTTTATTTTCTCCTTTTATTCATGTGTTTGAGCCTTTTGCTCATCAATTGCTTTTTGTATTTGTGCTAATTTTATTTCAACTTCTTCTTTTGTTTTAGCATGTAATATTATTCTTAATGCACTTTCATCGCCAATAATTTGTCCTAATACTTCTTGTAGTCTTTTAATATTACTTCCTTTAGCTCCAATCATTTTACCCATATATTCTTCCGGTAAATTTATATGTAATTTTCCATTTCTAGCTAAACTTTTTGCTTTTTCAATGTCTATGTATCCGACATCATCAGTATGAGTTCTGTTTTGCCTATAATCTTGTGTATTAGCAGTTCTCATTCTAAAACATTCTAAAAATCTTCCTTCTGGAATTTCAACTTTTTCTTCATATCCACCTTCAGCAACAATCGAGAACACACCATCTAAACTTCTCTCTCTAAATTTACTCATAAATCTTTCTAGTCTTTGGGCTCTTATTGATTCTTTTGCTTGAGTATATGCTTCATATGCCTTTTCAGCGTCTTCCAAACTATAATATACATCTTGTGTATTATTATCAATTGCATATCTTGTACCATTTTTAGAATAATATCGTATTAGAGTTTTTAAATCATAATTTTCCGATTTTTCTTTTGTTTTTACAGTAGCAGTATTTCTTGATGCAAATCCACTCCTTCCAGAATAACTTAATTCTATATCTTCTCGTTTCTTTAATTCCGAAATTAATTCTTCTTGGTCTGCTGAAAATGATGGGAATCTCAAAAAGCTTTCTAGCTCTATTTTTCCATCTTCTCCTTTAGATACTCTAGCTAAAGTTTTTGTTTCACCTGCTAACCAAACTAACTCTCCATCTTCAAGCTCTACTGATGGATCTACACCATCCAGCTTCAAAGACATATCTGAAATATCTAATCCATTTGTTCCCAAATATCTAATTGCTCTTTCAATACTATATGAATCCAGATATCTTATAACTTTTTTTGGTATAGTTATTGGTAATTCTCCATTTTCTTGAACACTTTTCTTTGCTGCTTCTACATCTATATAGCCAACCTCATATGTATGGGTTCTATTTTGTCTTCCATCCTGAGTATTTGCAGTTCTAACACTGTATAATTCAACAAATTTACCACTTGGAACTATAACTTTTTCTTCATACCCTCCTTCAGATACCATACCAAATATTCCATCCTTTGAACTAGCTGCAAATTTTTCTAAAAATCTCTTTCTTCGATTATTGGCTACATTCTCTTTAGCATTTTGATATAGTATTGAAATATTTTCAACATCTTCTGAACTATAGTTTAAAACCTGCTTATTTTCTCCAACTTCATATTTTGATTCTCCTTCTGTAGGAATCAATCTTGTTAGTGTTTTTACATCATAAGGAGTAGCTCTTTCTATTGGTGTCACAACAATTGTATTTCTAGATGCAAATCCACTTCTACCATAATGTTCTAGTTGAGCATTTCCACTTTCCTTTGATAATCTTCTCAATTCCTCAATCAATTCATCTTGATCCGCAGAGAACGAAGGAAATTGAAAAGGATCTACTAACAAAAAATCTCCGTTTTCCCCTTTTTTCACTCTAACCAATCCTACATCTTCATTTTCCCATTCGTCTTCTGAATACCTTTGTCTAGAACGACTATACCAAACTAATTCTCCTTCTACTAATCCAGTTTGAGAAACAATTTCATCAAAATTTTCTCCACTTGCCATTTGATTTTTCCTTTCTCGATTTATTATATATTCTATTTAATTAATCATCAATTGTAGTTCCTTTAGATTGTTCGTTTTCATCAATTGCATGTTCTATACTGCCTAAAGTTATGTTTCCAGGATTTTCTCTTACTTGTTTTTTACTCATATATCTTCCAATAATTCTTCCAACTTGTTCAACTCTATCTTCTCTACTACCTGAAACAATATCATATTCAATGCCATTATCTGCTAAAATTTGTAAATATTATTCTTTCATCGCATCATTTAACCATTCAGGTTCTCTTTCCATACCATTATCATGTGTAGTTTCAAATTTTATATTTTTTTCATCACACCAAACCACAATATCAGCTCTTTTTGTAAATTAAGTTCCCAGTTCCAAAAGTTCAGGGTTATCATGATAAAATAAGATTTTTCCACTAAGATATAAAATTAATGGATTTCCATCTATACACATAATCTCTTGTTCGCTTTGAGATGCTTGATTTACAGCTTCAATTTGAGTTCTAGATATGTCATTAAATACCTCTGAAGTCATTTGTTCTGGATTTACATGTATTTGATGTTCTCTCATATATGTAGCTGCCATTTCTGGAACTTGTATCATATCAGGATATTTTTTCCAAAAATCTGATAATAATGTACTCTTCCCAGCATTAGATACACCAACTAACAATATAGAAATAGGTCTATGTCCAATTCTTTCATTGATAGCAGGCAAAATTTGTTGATCTATTGCAGCATCTACTTCTTTAGTTGTATTAAATGGAGTTGTATCAAAAACAATTTCTCCATCACCTTTTGAAAATATTCCTTCTTCTATTTCTTCACTTTTTTCAATTATATCTCTTTCTGTTGCATCTCTTGTACTTGCTCTTGCTTGTCTTTTTTCTGTATCAGCAGTAATATAAAATCTCATATCTGCATCTGGCATTAAAACATCAAAATCTCTACCTGTTACAATTAAAGCATCATACATACTATCCTTTTCTTCTGAAAAAGTTTGAATAAAATCTCTTGTTTTTTCAAAAATAGCATCCCAAACATCCATCTCGTCTTCTCTTAATGAATATGCCTGCATTTTTACTTTTAATTCATCTTTTGTTGATGCTGGCGTTAATGTTGAATCTCCATTAACAACAGTTTCTAGTATATTTTTAGTATTAATCTTATAAGTTACAGATGCGTTTCGAATATCCTCAATATTATGAGTTCTTATATATAAATTCATTAATTGTAAAGATAAGTTACTTCCATCAAAAGCAATCATATTTTGATTATTTTTTGCAAAATGCTTTGATATATAACTTTTTCCCCCACCTTGTTTTCCATTTTATTTTTAACATTTCTCTACTCCTAACTAATATAATTTATTAAATATCAGCTATTTCATCTTAATCTAGTTTCACTTATGATAATATATCATAAGTGAAGAAAAAATACAACAATACAGACCATATAAAAATATTAAATTTTTATTACATTTTTGTTAAATATTACAAAAGAGAAGTACAATGAACTGAACCCAAAAAGTTAGACACTTTTTGATTAAGTAAAATAGGTGTAGAATCTTCAAACACTTCTATTACTCTTGGATACTTTTTATTTATCTCTCTATTTTTAGCTTTATATGCTTTATAAGCTGGAGTATCATAACCTATTTTATCTTGCAGATATTCATCAAGTTCCCCATCCATATAATCTATAAATGTTTCTCCTTTAGCAGTTGTTTCATCATTTGGATTAAATTCTCGCTTTAATTTATGCATATCATTCATACCCAATTTATAATAACCTAAATACCAGAAATCTACTTCATTGCTAAACGATAATTCATAATTTTGCAATAATTCTTTAAACTTTTCCTGTAATTTTTCATCTTGTATTAAGCCATTAAAGAATTGTAATAATGCTTCTGCATTGTCGCAAATTCTTCCTTCAATTTCCTGAATTTCTTTGTTTTTATCATAAATATACTGCTCGAAATCTTCCTTTCTGGACCAATACATTTGGTCTAAAATAGGCTTATCAAATAATTCCTCCATATATTTTACATCCTTGAAAAGCATTATACTATTTCAATTCGCCAAAGTAAAATGTGCAAATTATTTTTTTATATATTGGACAGAAAAAAGAGCAATATTTTTCTAAATATTACTCTTTAAACATTTCGATAACTTGTAATTTCTCGAGATGATTTATATAACATCAGTTAGTTTTAAATCTTTAGTTCCTATATATACATCTCTATTTCCATCTACAGTATGACATTTTATTATTGTATAATTCTCATAGTGATATTCCATACTTCCACCATCTTTATACATATCTGCTTTTATTTTTCCATCTTTTTCATCTTTATTTGCTTTTGATATAATTTCTTCCATTGTTATTTTATTTTCTGATAGAGCCTCTTTTAAAGAATATTCTTTACCATCAATTCTAATATTTACACTTCCATCATACGCATATATAGTGTAATCATATTTGTTTGTTTCTGATTTATCTAATATAGCATAAACTTTATTATAGCTGTCGATTGGTTGCCTATTTTTGAAAAGTATTTCAAAGTTTTCAGCTGATTTTAATTCAATTTTTGTTGCTTTAACTTGTGCTGGGTATGTTTCCATTATCTCACCATTATATGTTATCTTTACATTTGTCCCTACTTCATAAAGTGCATCATTGTACTCTCCTAAACTTATACTAATTTTATCTGTTGATTTTCTTTCTTCTTCATCTTCATTTGGCTCTACTATAATATAACTAGCAGTTGCTTCAACTACTCTCCCATAAAAGAATTGTGCTTCTTGACTTTGTTCATTATCCATTTTGTTAAAAATAATATTATTGATTGTCTCTAAATCTTCTGTTGAAATTATCGCTTGTTTGTTTCCTTTTTGTATTTCTTTACAAGATTCTTTAATATAATAAACATCATTATCTAATATTATTTTGTGAGTATTTATTCCGTTACATATTTCATTGTTATATTTTGAATTTACTAATATGTTTTCAATAGTTCCTATATCTTTTATATCAGTTATAGTAATTGTTTTTCCTTCATATTCAATTTCAACAGTATCGGATTCAGGCAATTCATATTTCATAAACCAACTACCCATTTTTGTACCAATATTATTTTCATAAGGTTCATTTGGAGATACTCCAACATAACGAATTACTTTATAACCTAATCCCCAATAATTTACTTTACTTCCATCATAGCTAACCACTTTTATGCAATACTTTGGCTCATGTCCTGTTGTTACTCTACCACTATCTGCATAATTTGTAATAATTCCTGCAACTATAAGTATAATTAAAATTATTCCTATACCAATACATATTTTCTTTTTCATAAGATACATCTCCTCATAATAAATTTTAATCTCAACGACAACTTACTATTTATCCTTTGTCTTTCTCAATTTGCTTTGCATACCTATCTTCTTCTCAACTCCTCGTATCTAACCATTCAAATTCGCGTACCCTGTCGTTCTTCATTAAAACAGTTATAATATCAAGGGTTTTGAGGCTTTTATTCGCCATTTTTTCTTGTTTTTCGTATTTTTTATAATCTTATGTAAGTGTTCATACATAAGTTTTTTAAGTTTTTGCGGTTATAATATATAACCTCCTTAAAACTTTTCAAATTATATCATAAAATTTAATTTTTTTCTATAATTATAGAAAAAAGAGAGATAAATTCTCTTTTATAGTGAACACGATATAACTTATATAATAAGAAAAGTTTTGTAAGTGAATAGGATTTAAAGGCACAAAAATAAGAGCCTTTCGGCTCCTATTATCTTTACCCTATAAATTGTAATTTATCTTTCTCATTACTCTATTATCTTTTTAGCGTGTAAAACTACTCTATATTTATTATTATTTGCACAAGTAGAAAGTGTAAGAATATTGTCATTTTCATTTATATCAACGTCAAAATCAAATTTACTTCTTGACTTTATAGTTTTTATAAAATCATTAAATTCATTATCTTTAAAATCAGTTGTAATATAGTAGTCCTCATCTGCTACTTGATATACTGAAAACACCTCATAGATACTATTATCATTTTCTGTTATAAAAGTTACATACTTGTTTTCTTCTTCATTATGCCAATCATCATTTAAAATGTTTTTAAGACTTCCAAACATACTATCATTTCTCATATTATGCCCATATATAACTAAATTTTTATCTGTTCCATCAACTTTATTTTTATAATCAGCAAATATCCAACCTGCCGAATTGCTTTCCTTATTAAAATTATGTTTTAGATAATAACTGTTATTTGTCCCCTTTACTACTGTGTATTCAATATTTGTTCCGTTTACTTTTAAGAAACCAACTGTATCAGAATTTTTATCTTTTAAAGCTTGAAAGTCTACCTTATATTTTTCCTTTTCTTCTACATTTTCTTCATCTATTGTAATTGCTTGAGATATTTCTTCAGCAATTTTTTTGTTTTCTCTATTATTTAAAAACCACATTATGATCTTAAAACCTGAAAATACAAATAAAATAATAAAAAATATTAAAATTATATTAGGTATAAGCTTTTTGTTTGTTTTTACTTTCTTTTTGGTATTTTCTTTATATCTATTCCCTTTTTTATTTTGCTTATTCAATTTATTTTCTCCATCTTTCACAAATTAGTTTTTGTTTTCTATCTCCATAAGTTTAAATGTATTTTCGCAAAATTTTATTAAACTTTTAGAGTTTTTGAATCCTGTTATTTTTGCATAATATTCTACATATTTTGTATTTTCATCTACATATTTTAATTCTATTGCTTTTCTAATATTATATATTTCTTTATTAGAAGTGTTTTCATTTGCCAATATCTCATTTAATGTTTTTTGATATTTACTGTTTTTGTTTTTCATTTCTGCAATGTTTTCATTTGATATTATACAATCATCTATTAAATCATTAACACTTTGTATTGTAACTACTTTGTTATTGTTTTCTTTATTATATGTTGTATTTACTATTTTTTCTGAATATGTAACAACTCCGTCTTTTACACGTCCTGCATCTCCATATTTGTTTCCAAAGATTCCATTTATAATTAATGCCATTAAAATTATTACTGCCATAATTATGAAGATCATAATACAAAATCTTTTTTTATTCTTTATAGTCATTTTATTTTTTTTAGCACTTTTTTTCATATTAACCCCTTTTCTGATTATAAAACAAATAGACTAGCGTTTTATTGGCTAGTCTATTTTAGCTTTATCTTAATGTTTTTTTGCTACTTTGTTTTTATTATATTTTACTGTAATAGCAATTCCTAAAACTGATACTATAAACATAGCTACAAATGTTACTATATTATCACTTGTTTTTGGATTATTTGTTGTATTTTCTGCTTTATCTGCTGTTCCATTATTTTCTTCAGCTACTTTTGCTATTGTAAATGTAGTTGTAGCATCTCCACCATCTGTGTATGTTACTTTTAGTGTATGCTTTCCTTCTGCTAAACTGTTCATGTAGTCTGGTTTAAATGTTATTATTGTGCTTCCAGATTTCGCTGTGTAGTTTTCTTCTGCTACTAAGTTGCCATCTACATATACTTTATCAAATAATGAAAATTCTCCATTTATTTTAAATGTTGCTGATCCATCTTTTGTAATAGTATATGTTTGTCCTGCACCTTCTACTACTTTGTATGTAATTTTTTCTACTGTTACAACAATTTCTGCATCTGATAAGATGTTTTCTAGCACTAATTTGTCATCTACTATTGATGCTAGTTTTTCTACTCCATTTACTTTTACAGATGTTAATTTATATCCTGCATTTGCTGTTATTACAAATTCTTTATTTGAATTGTAATCTACTAGAATCATTCCATTTGGTGTAATTGTAGCATTTTCAACATCATTTATTGTTATTTTGTATTGTATTTTCTTATATGTTACTACAACATTTATATCTTGGTTTCCAACTGTTAATTCTAGTTTGTTGTTGCTAACAGTTTTTACTGTTCCATTTACTTTTACATTATCAATTTCATATCCTGCGTTTGGTGTAAATGTTACTGTATATTTTGTTCCTTCAAGTCCATCTACTTTTCCTTCGCTTATTGTTCCTCCAATGATATTTGTAACATTTGTTGTAATATTAACTTTTGATAAACCATAAACATTTACATTAAATGTTACTGTTGTGTAGTTTGTTGTATCACCATTTTCAGTGTATTTAGCTTGATAGTTATTATCACCTACTGTAATTACTTCATCTGAGCTTACCCATTCTGCATTTGTTGGTAAAGAAACTGTAGATAATGCTTCTCCTGCTGTTCCTTTTTTATCAGTTACTGTTGGAGCTACTGATACTTTTTTAGTTATTTCAACATTAACTGTTTTACTTCCAACATAATCATCATCTTCATAAGAATAAACAACTTTGTATAATCCGACATTTGTTGGTTTACTTATTTCGGTATCACTTGAATTATACCATTTTTCAGTTAAAGCACTTGGTGCAATTCCATTGCTAACTGTTAATGTTCCAACTAATGAAACAGGATTTCCAGTATAGGTTACTTGTTGATTCTCTATACCACTAATTGTTAATACATCTTTATTTTTAATTTCAAAGTTCTTTGTTGGAGTTCCTTTGTAATTACCTTTACCTGTTACTGTTACTGTTGCAGTTCCAATGCTTGTATTATTTGAATATCCAACTTCATAATCAGTTCCAGATGCTAATGTATTTCCATTAACCTTTACTGTAACAGTTGGAGTTTTAGGATTTCCATCATATCTTACTGTTGTATATTGTAATGATATATTAGTAGCTTGTAGTTCATATTTATTTATTGTAAATGCTTTGTTTGCATCACTAAATGTATAATTGCTATTAGCTACTTTTGATATTGTTGCTGTTGCAGTTCCTGCATTTATATTGTTTGAATAACTTACTGTATAGTCTGTATCTTTTATTAAAACAGTTGTACCATCTTTTACAACAAGTTCAGGTTTTTGTGCTTCACCATTATATGTTACTGCACTAATATCTTCTATTGTTGGTGTTATTGATTTTTGGCTTATTACAAAGTCTTTATTAACTATTCCAGAATAGTTTCCCATACCTGTAACTTTAGCTTTACCTGTTCCTGCATTTACATTATTTGTGTAAACTACTTCATAGTCTGTTCCTTTTGTTAATGTATTTCCATCTACTTTTACTGTAACAATTGGCTCTTTAGCAGTTCCATCATAAGTATATGTTGCTGTTACTAATGTTACATCTGTATCTTGTATTTCTTTTCCTGTAATATTTGCAGTTGCTACATAAGATGTACCTGTTAGTTTATAATTTGCTGTTTTTGCTGTTTCTTTTAATGTTAATGTAACATTAACATTTTTATTTGTTCCAATATTGCTATCTACAAAAGTTGCAGATACTGTATAGTCTGTATCTTTTGTTAAAGTTTCAGTTCCTACAAGTCCTGTAAATGTTACATTTTCAACTTCAGCTGTTGCATTTCCATTATATGTTTTATCTTTTACTGTTGCAGTATAAGATATTTCTTTTTTATCAACTGTTAAGTCATAAGATGCTGCTGCTTCTGCATAATCTGCATTTTCATTTGCAGTTGCAGTAATTGTTGTTGTTCCTACTTTTTTTATAGTTACTAATCCTGTTGTAGAATTTACTTCTGCAACATCAGTATCTGATGAAGAATAAGTAACTGTTCCAGTTCCTACTGTATGATTAGCAGTTATAGTAAAGTTGCTATCTCCATAAGTTTTATTTACTGTACTATTTGTAAATGTAATTGTTTGAGGATCTTTTGCAACAATAGTAAAATTTTTATTTCCTGTGCCTTGATAATTTCCTTTACCTGTTACTGTTACTGTTGCAATTCCTAAATTTGTATTATTAGTATAAGTTACTGTATAATCAGTATCTTTTACTAATGTTCTACCATTTACTACTACTGTTGGTTCTGGTTTAATTTCACTACCTGTTATCTTATATGATTCTTGTGGTAATGTAACATTCTCATTACCAATAGTTGCTTTAATAATATTAAATGTTACAGGTTTATTTGTGAAAGTATAATTTCCATTAGTTACCTCTGAAATTGTTGCTGTTGCAGTTCCAACATTTATATTGTTTGAATATGTAACTTCGTAATCAGTTCCTTCTATTAATATTGTTGCTCCATCTTTTACAACAACTGTTGGTTTTATTTCTGAACCTGTATATGTTTGGTCAGCAATAGTATAAACCGTTGGTGTAATTGTTTTAGCAACTATATCATAAAATACTGAGACACCAGAAGCTGAGTAGTTTCTATTAGTAACGTTGATTGTTACTTTATAACTTCCAATACTTGTAGGTTTCTCATCAACATCCTGATAACTTTCTCCTACTTTTTTAGCATATTTAAACTCATAGTCACCTACACCTAATTCTGGAGCCCCAACAATTGTTGGAGTATATTCTTCTCCATAAGAAATAGTACCTTCAATGCTAATACCAAGATCAGGTAAATTTTTAGCACCTACATTAAGTGTTACAGTTGCTGTATATGCCTTATCTGACATATCAGTAACAGTTATTGTTGCTGTATAAGTTCCTGCCTCTAATCCATCTACTGGTTTAATAGTAAATGAAGTATTATCAGTTGCTTTTGAAGCAATTGTTGGTTGTGTAGTTCCAATTACAGTAAATTTACTTGGTTCATCTACTGTAACGCTTTTTACTTGTAAATCAGATGTTCCTCTATTATAAATTGATATGCCTTTAGCACTTACACTTGTATAGCCATATTTAACACTATCAAATGTTGGTGCAGTTACATCAAATCCATCTTTTTTAACTAGTTTTATACCAGCATAAGATGTATCTGTGTAACCATCAACTTCATACCATAGAGATGAAGGAACTTCTGCTTGAACTGATGTACTTCTTTCTGCAATCAATACTTGTTTATCTTCTGATGAATTAAAAATATAGAAATTAGTATCTTCTGGAACGACATCATCAATAGAATAACTTTCATTGCTTGCAATCAAACGATTGCCACCAGATTTAAATGTTAAATTATCAAATGACATATTAAATGTAATATTGTTTAACTTCATATCGTTAGCTAGAATAATTGATGACATATTAGTAGATACATGTTCAAAATATCCTTTTGTTATTTTAAAATCAAAAGTTATTAATTTATCTTTCCAATAGTAAGAATTGCTAGTATTAAATTCAAAAAAACTATTATATGCACCGCTTATTCCATAAAATTTTCCACCATCTATTGTTAAATTGTAATGCATACCAGTATTTGATGTGTTATTTTGATAAACGAAAATAGGTTTAATTCCTAACTTAATCGTTCCTGTTTGAGATGTACTAGTGTCTGTTATAGTTAAACTGCCTGAAATAAAATCCTCAACTCCATTACTTCCATAGACAATTTGCATACTAGTGTTATCATTAGTTATATCTAATGTATACCCATTTAAGTCAAATGTAAAATCATTAACAACATATATACCCATTCCAGCTGAAGCAGGAATTGCAATATCTGCTCCTAATTTTACTTCCGTTATGCTAGTATCAGTTATACCATCATTATGACCATTAACAGCTTCTTTAAGTTCATCATATGTTGTTACAGTTACTGATGTGGCTTCTACCTTATTCACTCCTATAAGCATAAATGCTATAAATAGAAAACCTAAAATAATTAAATGTTTTTTCTTTAATTTAAACATTTTTCTTTTTCTCCTTTCAAAATTTGTGAATTTATCACAATATATATTTAATTTTTAATGTTTTCTTAATAATAAATATAAATTTCTTTTGTGTTATTATTTCCGTAAGTATTTTTATTAGAAAACAATTCTATTTAAAAACTGTTTTCACCTCCAATATAATAAAATAGACTAATCTTTTTATTTTATATCATATATAAAATAAAATAGCAATGTCCCTGAGGTGAAAATTTTTGAATCCTTAAATTTAAAACTAAATTCCAGTGATGGATTAACAAGAATTTAGTTTTGGAATATTTCATGCTATAATTATATTAATACTTTACTTGGGTACAAGGAGGTATTATTATGGAAAATACAAATCAA